>Ga0078972_1000631_pt1 | contig 144318 bp, 117 predicted proteins | sample YelNatPaOPGAMG01_FD_67568 | JGI IMG/M metagenome (GOLD analysis project Ga0078972, IMG submission 67568) | Hot spring thermophilic microbial communities from Obsidian Pool, Yellowstone National Park, USA - OP-RAMG-01 (SPADES assembly) (version 2) | ecosystem: Environmental > Aquatic > Thermal... | reverse complement strand
TTGCTCTCCTTCCTTTTCAATCCCCTAATCCCCGCCGGTCTCCCTCCTTTTTTAAAGGAGGGTTGGGGTGGATTTAGGAGGGGAAATTCCCCCTTTGTCCCCCTTTGAAAAAGGGGAAATAAAATCCCCCTTTGTCCCCCTTTGAAAAAGGGGGAATGGAAGGGGGATTTAGGAGGAGATGCAAAGGGAGGTTAAGGGTCTTACATTAGAGATGAAGAGCTGAAGAGCCGTAGTATGTAGAAAAAACAAATACTTTACTTAAGCACTTCGGCACTTCAGCACTATGGCACTATTACCGTCGCAATCCCCTATAAGCGGGTCTTACATTAGAGCTGAAGAACTGAAGAGCCGTAGTATGTAGAAAAAACAAATACTTTACTTAAGCACTTCGGCGCTTCAGCACTATGGCACTATTACCGTCGCAATCCCCTATAAGCGGGTCTTATGTTTCGGACGTGTAGTTAGACAAGTCAATCAGGGTATCTTCTATGCTTGTCGCAATCCCCTATAAGCGGGTCTTATGTTTCGGACAGCGAATTTTCAAAGACCTTGTGCCTCAACAGAAAAAATACTCGTTTCCGCAAATCTATCTTTTTTACCCTCTCTTTTTTATACAATTTTATACCCCTTCTGTCAAATCCCTTGTCCTGCAACAGTTTCCACTTCCGCAAATCCCCCCTGTTTTTTAACATTTTCGGGATTTGCGGAAATATAGTATCCTTGCCTGCTGAATGCACAAAAAATTTTCGTTGACATCACGAATCTCATATTATGTAAACATCAGGGTCTTTTATTATTTCACCTGTCCCAATAATATCAATTTTGCTTAAGCAGGACTCGCAAATAAAATAGAACCTGACACTATCTTCAGAATCAACCACTGTTTTAATTTTTTCCTTTAATTCCTCAAACTTCTGTTTATCAAGGATACATTCAAAAACACTGTATTGAACCCTTGTACCATAATCTTCAAGGATATCTGAAACCCTGCTCAACAAGATAAACTATTGCCATGGTCAATCAATTTTTATTTGAGGAAATCTTAAGTTTTTAATCATCTCTTCAGTTTCAGGAAAAACAGATTGCACAAACTCTAATGTGTTTTGAAATATTTCCCTGAAATTATTTTCAGAAATTGAATTGAAACCATGCGCAAGGATTGAATTGTTCCTCATTGCAAGTAATTTTTTGAAAGTTTCCTCCATTTGACAGAAGATTTTTCCAACCCCATCCCCACAATCATTTAGCAACTCATAACTTTTACTCAGCCCCAATCTGAGTTTTCCATCTTTATCAATCATCATCCTGTATTTGTTCTTTAAATTATCAGGCAACAATTCAACATCAATATCTTCAGTATCAATTTGTCCTGTTGAAACATTTTTCTTATAAAGATTTTTTTCTTTTATCCTTACCTGTGCAATGTATTCAAGGGCTCTATACAACCTTGCAACACCATCATCATATTTTTTTTCAATCTCTCCCCGTCTTCTTGCATTCTCAATCAAATCAACTGCTCTTTCAAAACAAAAATTGTTTTCTTTTTCCTTATGAAGAATGTTTTTGTTTAACTCAATGTTTCTTTTGATTTTAAATTGTTCAGGCAAATCACTTTGGCTTATTTCGCAAAGTATTTCAAAAGATTCTTTGATTAAAAATCTATCCCATGCAGCATACGCGGTCGCAAGTTTTTTCAAAAAATTTAATTTGTTTTGCAAATTTGATTCTTGAATTAAACTCAATGCCTTTTCGCAGCAGTCAATGCAACTGCTGAATTGCAATTTGTTAAAACTACTTATTGCTTCTTTTAACAGTTCTTCAACATAAATTTTATTTGGTTCAAAAGAAAAAATTCTTTCTGTACCTGTGATGACACGTCCTTCATGATTTCTTTCTCCCACTGTATAAACAAGTATCCCAATTTTTTTCTCAATCGCTGCCAAAACAAGCCCTGCTGACATTGCTTTTGTTCCTGCAGTAAAATCAGCAACAATGGCATTGCGCGGGCAACCCTTTTTTATCAGTTCGTATATAACCTTTTTGCATTCTTCAAAAATTTTTTCAAGATCATTCTCATCTTCAAGCTCTTTGATATCACTCCATTTTAAACCTTTAAAAACCGGGTCTTCCTTAATATATGGATATGTTTCCTCCAGAGTTCTCTTTGTAACCATAAAATATACAAAATCAGGATTTTGGTTTCTTATTGAAACACAGATCGCATGAGCAATGTCCTTCCTTTCCTTACCCGTTCCAACATTAATAATCATTCCTTTCGGCATAAGTCCCCCTTGAGAAAGATTTAAAAGAACATTTCATTCCAGTCCGCAGTTTGCTGGAAAATTATGATACAATTCTTGCCTGGAAAATTTTTTGATTTTTCAAGATTTTTATCCGCCTGTTCAACCGAAAAAGAAACAGGATAGTGTGGATAGGTATTTATAATTCCTGAGGTTGAACCAAAAGCACCTCTTATCGTAGACCCCTTGTAAGCAGGTAATTTTATTTCTTCAAGACAACGATATTTAAAGGAAAATAGTGCAAATTTAAGTTGTATCAGTTTATTCACCAGATCCATTGTTTCTATTCATTATTGATAAGAACTTTTGCGCCAGGGATGTTTCCATTTTTTAAATCTTTCAGTGCCTGATTGGCTTTTTGTAATGGATATGTATGAACCTGCGGTTTTATTTGGATTTTTTTAGCAATTTGTAAAAATTCAGCAATGTCCCTGCGCGTGACATTGGCAACTGACTTGATTTCTTTTTCCATCCACAGATGTTTTTCATATTCAATGTTTTTTAAGACATCTTTGTCATAAGGTTCTTTGCGAATTGCATTGATAACAAGTTTTCCACCTTTTTTTAGATTTTTCAGTGCCTGAATAACCGGAAGGTAAGCAGGTGTTGTATCAATGGAAACATCCATAAGTTCTGGCGGTTCATCAGTGATATTGCCTGCCCATTTTGCTCCTAATTTATGTGCAAGGGATTGCTCATTTTTCGAACGGGTAAAAACAAAAACACTGCTATCAGGATAAAGATACTTAATGATTTGAATAACAATATGACCTGATGCTCCAAATCCATAAAGCCCAACATTATAAGAATTTTTAATTCCAGTCAATCGTAAGGATCTCCATCCAATTGCTCCTGCACAAAGAAGTGGGGCTGCTTCAATATCAGAAAAGTTATCAGGAATTTTATAAACAAAATCACTGTATGCGACCATATATTCAGCATATCCACCATTGACATCCCTTCCGGTTGCCTGAAAAAAATCACACAGGTTTTCTTCTCCTTTTAAGCAATAACTGCATTTCCCGCACGAGTGAAAAATCCAGCCAACTCCAACCCTGTCTCCCTCCTTGAAATTTTTCACATTATTTGCTTTTACAATTGTTCCAATTACCTGATGACCCAAAATAACAGGAAATTTTGGTGGTGGTGTTCTTCCTTCAATTTCGTCAAGGTCTGTCCTGCAAACACCGCAGGCGCTAATATGAAGCAAAATCTGTCCATACGATGGTTCAGGAATCGGTATATCAAGTTGTTTTAATGGTTCTTCCTTTGAAACATCCGCGATTTTTTCAATCACCATTGCCTTCATTTTTCATCTCCAGTATTAACAGGAACTCCTTTTGATTTCAAATATTGTTTGAGAACAGGTATTGAAATAATACCAAAATGAAACACGCTTGCGGCAAGCAAAATTGTTGCTCCAGCAACTACTGCATCATAAAAATCCTGTAGTTTCCCGGCACCACCTGATGCAACAACTTCTGCTGAAACAACATTTTTTATTGACTTAATAATCGGCAGGTCATAACCGGTCTTTGCTCCATCAGCCCTTTTGCTTGTTGGAAGAATCACTGATACTCCGTAATCATCAACCTGCTTTGCCCATTCAACAGCATCTTTCCCTGTGGGTGTTCTTCCACCATCAATGTATACTTCATAACCTGAAGGCATTTTTGGATTATGATCAACATCAATGGCAACTGTAATTCTTTCAGAACCAAATTCTTTTACAAGTTGCCTGATCAAGTCAGGATTTCTGAAACCTGCTGAAGCAATTGAAATCTTATCAGCACCTGCTTCAATAACAGCGCCTGCTGACTCAATGTCTGAAATTCCACCGCCAACAGTAAATGGCACAGTAACAACTTTTGCCACGTTTCTTACAACATCTATTAAGGTTCTTCTACCTTCAACCGTTGCTGTAATATCAAGTAATGCAATTTCATCAGCACCCTGTTTACAGTAAGCAATTGCACATTCAACAGGATCTGCGACATCTTTTATGTCAACAAAATGCACTCCTTTTACCACCCTTCCATCTTTCATGTCAAGACATGGCATAATTTTTACTTTTTTCATTTTCTCTCCTTCGTGTTGTTTTTTATTATATCCTTCATTCCTTTGACTGCGAATGCGCCCAGTAAAATTGCAATCAAAAGCATCAGTAAAAAAATAATCAAGCGAGAATGACTTTGAAACCTGTCGTATAATGAAAGTTTAAAGTGTTCATTGATTTGTTGACCTTTTAGTTTACACTTTATAATAGTCCCTTTCTCAAAATATTTTTTGTACTGAGAAAAATCGTAAACAGGTTTTTTTGCATTTTCATTTCCATAGTAAAGGAAAATTTTTCCTTTCTGACTTAATGTTGAAGCAGGAAATGAGATTTTTCTTGCAACTCCGTAAACTTCAACATTTTTGACCTTCAATGGTCTGTCATCGTAATGATAAATACGAAGTTTTATGTATCGAGTATTGCTTTCAGGATAAGAAATTGATGTACTTGAGCAGGAATATTGCGGGCTATTGTATGAATAAATTGTTCCCTGATACTGAACATATTTTTTCTCCTTTTCATCAGCAGTTGAACGAAATAAAAATAATTCAACATTCCTGTGAAAATTTTTTTCATCAACTGAAATTTTGATGCTATTGTGGATACATCCGTTTGTTCCAAGGTCAACAAGATAATCAACATAATCGTCAGTTTCCACTAACTTTTGAAATGTTGAGTTATATTTCACCACAGTGGCTGGAATTGATTGGTCTTTGATAATTTTTCCAGATGAAATTTTAATGGGTTCACTGTTATGAATAATCAGTCGTATCAATCTTCGGTTCGTTAGCGGGTATCTGATAGTAGTATTTGATGCAGAAACACCTGCCTCCGGAATGGTATGATTAAAAATAAATCCATCTTTTGTCAACTTGTACCATGTTCCATTTTCTTTTGCTTTAACTTCAACATATGCTGTGTAATTCTTTGATGGGATACCAAGGATAATACAATTGTGTTCAACAGGAAATTGTTCAATTTCAAAGTCCACAAATGTTCCTGTGCCTGGAACAAAAGACAAATTTAGCATTTTCACAGGATATTCAATTTTTTTTGTTATCTGATTTTCTATTGAAATTTCAAAAGGTATTTCTTCACCGGATTCTGAAATTATTCTTAAATCCGATAGGTCGGGCTTTGAGTTTATCATTATTTCAGGTGTTATTTCAAATTCAGCAATATCACCCTGATACTTTTCAGGGATGATTTCATTTTTAAATTTCCATTTTGATAAAGAAAAGGCAGCGAAAACTTCACTGTTTAAACAAGAAATGATTAAAACAGCAAGTAGAAATTTTATCTGTTTCACGTTTGCCTCCTGCGATTATAAACAAAACTCACAATCAGCAAAATGGTGCCGGTACAGATAAAAACAATAATGCGATAAATCCTGCTGAGTGAAAACACATCATACAACAAAACCTTTGCTATCGCCATCCCGAGATAAAAAAGAGCAAAATAACGGATGGCTTTGAGTTTTTTTATCATTCCTATCGCAAGCAAAATTCCACCGTATATTGCCCAGGTAATACTGAGTACCACCTGACTTACAAACCTGTTTGCAGTTTTGATGAAATAATCATAAATTTCTCTTGATATGATGACCAGCAATAGTATATGAGCAATTGCTCCCATAACTGAAATAAGACGTCTTTCATCCTCAGGAAGAGTATTGATCCTTCTGAAACCAAGAGAGGACATTAAAAATAGACATATTACAAGACACAGTCCTGTTAAAAAACTTTCGTTCAATATAAAAGGATAATGTTCAATTTCCAGATCAAAGCCCAGATATTTTACTATGGAACAGAGAACAACAATGTAGCCAAACGTTCTCATAAGTGAAGATGGGATTTTCAAGCCAAGCCAGAAAATCAGCAAACTTTCAATAATCCAGGCAATTGTAATGTATGTTTCTTTCAAATGAAGAGCAAAAGACAAAGTCAGAAAAATTAAACTCATTCCAAGGAGAAACAAAACCATATTTTCTCTTTCGGGCTGCCTTTTCTTTACAACCATTGCGAAAATTGTATGAACCAGTGCAATCGCAATAGAAGAAAACCCTGTAAAATCAGGATATTTTGTTTGAAATAAATAGAATACAAAACCAGCATAAGCACTGGTATTTGCCAGAATTATGAAAAAATTTGTTGCTTCCCGTTCTTCTGTCTCGGGTGTTATAACTGCTGAAAAAAGATAAAAAAGGAAAAAAACTGAAAATGAAATAATCACAGGGACGAAAAAGTCAGGAACAAAAAAATTGTACATCCAGATACAAAAAATTGAATATGTGAACAAAAGTGATACCGCAACAAGAACAAACCATTTTTTTACAAAATTCAATGCAAGAATTCCACAGTTCAGGATAAAAAGATAAAAACTTAGACCTGAAAAAGCAGTAAGGTCAGGTATCTTATGCCCCTGAAGAATCAATGGGGTAAGAAAACCACCAGCAGTTGTCACAAACCCCATAAACAAACTATCATATTTCAGTGATAAAATCACTGAAAAAATTGTAACAACAACCATAAACAAAAAGGACAGTAAATAGGGCGTTAGATGATAAAAATTATTAGCAGCATAAAAAGAAAGATACAGGATACTGATACCCATTCCAAAAAGTCCTAATGAAAATTGCCTGTAATTGTTTATAAGTCGGCTTCCTATCCAGATAACAAAACACCCAGAAACAAGTCCTATGATAATTCTGATTACTTCATTGAACCATTTGTTTTCAAAAGCATATTTCAGGAAAAGACCGACCCCTAAAAGAAAAACAAAAATTCCAATCCAGTAATAATATTTCCTGCCAAGTTCAGTTTCCCAGTCAATAACTTTCTCTTTCTCAGAAACCTGTTCACTCTTCTCAACAGGAACCTGCTTAATCTCTTCAATTTTCTCTTCCTTTTCAACAGGAGTTTTTCCAATAATTTTTTCAAGGTCATCAATTCTTTTATGAAGACGAATGACATTGATAAGCAAAAAAATCGGAAGAATCAGGAAATAACCGGCGATAAGGATTATCATCAATCCTTCCATTGTTCCTCCTTTTAACCTCCCCTTTATCCCCTCCTGCAGGAGGGGAAGTCAGGGAGGGAGATCCTTTTAACTTCCCCTCTGTCCCCTCCTGTAAGGAGGGGAAGTAAGGGACGGAGTTCCTTTTTAACCTCCCGTTTATCCGGGCAAGGGAAAGGTAGCTACATTTTATCAATGCACAAATGCAAAATATATTGCAAAAATTAATGAGATTACAAACATCAACGGGTGAATTTCTTTATACTTCCCTCTAACAAGTTTCAAAATCGTATACATTATGAAACCATAACCAATGCCATGTGAAATAGAATAAGTAAATGGCATTGTAATGATAATGATGAATGCTGGAATAGATGTTTCAACATCATTAAAGTCAATTCTCGTAATTGATTGCATCATTAAGAACCCAATAATGACAAGTGCAGGTGCTGTTGCCTGCGAAACAACAATTGAAGCGAACGGAGCAATGATTATGCTCAATAAAAAAAGAATTCCTGTAACAATTGCAGTAATACCAGTTCTTCCGCCTTCCATTATTCCTGCTGCTGACTCAATATACGATGTTGTTGAACTTGCACCAAAAATACCACCAAGCATTGCACCAATTGCATCCACACCAAGAATTTGTTTTAACTTCTTTATTTTCCCTTCACTATCAACAAGATTTGCCTGATATCCAATGGCTGTCACTGTTCCAAGGGTATCAAAAAAATCAACAATGATAAATGAGAAAAGTGCAGGAACAAGAGAAAAATTCAATGCACCAGAAATATCTAAAGCACCAATCGTTGAAAAATCAGGTTTTGAAAAACTTGATGGCAATTGAGCAATTTTTGCCATAATACCAATAAAAGTGGTCAACAAAATTCCAAGAAGTATGGCTCCCTTGATTCTTAAAATAATGAAAATTGCTGTAATAATAATTCCAATTGTTGCCAGTAGTGTTTCTGGATTTGAAAAATTTCCAGGGGAAGGAAGAAGAGAATTTTTATCAATAACAACTATACCTGCATGCATCATCCCTATGAGGGAAAGGAATAATCCAATTCCAACAGCAATCGCATGTCGCAAAGATACAGGAATTGCATTCATCACTGCCTCACGAAATCCAGCCATCACAAGGATAAAAACAATGAGTCCATCAAGAAAAATCAAACCCATTGCAACCTGCCAGGAAACATCAAGTCCGAGTACAATGTTATATGCAAGTACACTGTTCAAACCCATTCCTGCTGCAAGAGCAAGAGGAAAATTTGCAATCAGTCCCATCAAAATTGAAGTAATTCCTGCTGCAAGTGCTGTACCAACGACACAGCCATTAAAAGGAACTCCTGCATCTTTAAGAATCACAGGATTAACAAAAAGAATATACGCCATTGTAAGATACACAGTAAATCCAGCACGAATTTCTGTTGACCAGTTTGTTTTTCTTTCATTGAAACCAAAATAATTCTCAATTTTCTTTAACATTTGCTCCTCCGTGCCTGTGCAGATTCCGAGCCCGCCGCCGGGGCTTGAACTTGGAAAAACTATAAACAATCATATCAAGAATCCCATCCTTTGATTCAACCCTTACCCTTTCCTCGGTGGGTAAACATCCAATTTTTAATAAAAATTCATTCTTTTTCTTATCAAGTTTATCAGCAATCATATGAATGTTTGAAAAATTATTTTTCTGCGCAAAAGAAATTGCTGATTGATAAAGTTTATTCAAAACCTTTTCAGATACACCAGGAACGCAAAAACCATCAACCTGAGCAAAATCATCATAAAATCTCACACTTACAAGTCCTGCAATAAACTTTCCGCTTAATGCAACAAACCAGGCACCATTTCCATCAAGTTTTTCATACTTTGGATACAAACCCATACAATATCTCTGAACAAACCACCTGACTGAAAAAATGCCAGAATTAAAATCAAGGACAACCTGATCAGAAGGAATTAAAACAGCAGGTATCAGTTGCAGACGAAGTTCAGGACTGCCACGAACTATTTTTACTTTACTGGTTTTTAAACGAAGTAAAAAATTGTTGAAAAATGTTTCAATATTATTGTGATTGTTGGAAATCCTGAGCATAACCTTTGTTCCTGCAATATAACGCCATCCCAGCGAATGATAAATTCTTGCAGCCACTGGATTTGATGTTGCAAGAAACAACCATTTACCCCTGTTTTTTTCAAACTCTTCAATCGCCATCCGGCATAGAATCTTTGCAAAACCCTTTCCCCTGAAACAATTTAATGTGGCAACTTCTCCGATACCTCCAATTCTTTTATCAAATTTGCTGATTGTAAGATGAACTGTGGAAATAATGCTTTCAGAGGTTCTGACAATGAAAATCAAGTCCCTGTTGAATTTCTTTTCGTTTCCAGATAGAATTGATGAGAGATTTTGATTTGAAACATATTCACTGCCAAAAATATTTGACCAGAAATTTAATAATTCCTCACACAGACGATTTTTAACCGGAACTTCTAATTTCTCAAAAATAAAATGTTCTTTAACCATGATACGTAAGTTAATTTTACAACTTTTTTTACCTTTTCCAAAATTGAGTCACACCTGTAAGGATGGACTATAGTCGAAAGCAGGAGAATTGGGAAAAAGGGCATAAACCTTTTTTTAAAATCTATCATCTAATAGTAGTAAAAGACATGGTTCCTCCGTTTCCGGGATTCGGTGAAATTCCACTATCGTGTGGCAAACACCGAATCCCTTTTTTTGACATAAAACACAAAAAGGGCTTATAATACGATTGTCTTAAATGAACCCCAAAACAAGGAGAAATATGGACAATAGTGAAGGAGATAAACAAAAAACAAAAAAAGTATTGATTATTGAAGATGATGATACAATCAGGAAATTAATTGCGATTGAATGTAAGCGCAAGGGATTTGAAGTACTGGAATACAGGGATGCAGCATCTGCTATGAGCACCATTGATAGGAATAAACCAGACATTGATGTTGCTGTTGTTGATTTGATGAACATGGGATATGGTGGAAACATTGGAGAATATCTTAAAAATCATTCTGAATATAAAAATACCCGTGTGATTTATTATACTGCACTAACAGAAAAACAGTTTAACTCAAGTATCCTTGATGCTCCGAATACATATTATGTCCACAAGGTACCTGGCAGCATAAAAAAAGTAATTGAACTTATTGAACAATAGAAAAAGGAGGAACTATGCCGAATTTCAATGATGCACCTCAGGTTATTGATAATTTTATTTATAAACTTTACAGAAGGACAAAACCATCAATGTCAATAGATACACTAACATCTCTTGACAGAGCATCTTTTGAAAAATGGAGAGATGCATTAAAGGCAAAAATAAGAGAACTTCTTGGAGAGTTTCCAGAACCAGCACCATTAAATCCGCAGTTGTGCAGTGTTGAAGAATTACCTGAATTTACAAGGGAAAAATACATAATTCAAACAGAACAGGACTGCTGGATGCCTCTTTATGTACTTACACCAAAGACCAAAGACAAAAAATTACCTGTGATTCTTTGCTGTCACGGTCATGGTCCTTATGGAAAAGATCCTGTTGCAGGTGTTCATTTCAGGCAACCTGAAAGAATCAGTAATATCAACACGCATAATTATAATTATGGTGAAATAATGGCAAAACGAGGTTATATCACAGTTGTCCCTGATTGGAGGGGCTTTGGTGAAAGATGTGGATATAATGACAATCCTTTTCCTGGACGGGACAAATGTAATGTTTATTTTATCCAGCATCTTCTTCTCGGAAGAACACTTCTTGGAGCAAATATTTTTGATGGAATGAGAGCCATTGATTTTGTCCTCACAATGGATAAGGCAGACCCTGAAAAAATTGGATGTATGGGATTGTCTCAAGGTGGTACAATGACAACCTATATCACTTTACTTGATGACAGGATTAAAGCGGCTGATATCATCTGCTATGCTACTACAACCGAACATTATGCAATTGATAGACCAAATTTCTGTGGAAGTCAACTTGTTCCATATCTTTATAAATATGCGGATGTAGGAGATGTAATTGGAGCAATTGCTCCAAGACCATTGCTTGTAGAATCCGGTGCCAATGACACATGTTTCTGGCTGCACTCTTCTTTAGCGGCTCATGAGAAAATAAAAAAAGCATACAAGGCATCAGGAAAAGAAGAAAACCTGTGGATTGAAGTATTTCCTGGGGAACATAGTTTTGCTGCAAACAAGGCATTTGAATTTTTTGACACTTACCTGAAAAATAAATAATGAAAAAGAAAAAAATTATTGTTGCAGCAGGTGCAGCAATACTTCTCCTGTGGCTTTTTATTCCCTTATTCATTGGACTCTGGGCAAAACTTGCATCCTGTGGAAGGGTAAAACTTTCTTTTTTTCTTACTCCACCAGGTGCGAGAGTCATAAAATTTCAATGGAAAATTTTTGAAAAACCATTGATAGCACTTGGTCTAAAGGGATCAGTTAAAGTTCCATGGAAAAGTTTCATTTTTGGATCACAACAATTGCTTGCATTTCAAGCACCAGGCAATATCACACTTCCTGAAGGAAAATCAAAAGTAAATTTTTCCGCTGAACTTCAGGGGAATTTTAAAACAGGTGAATTGAATATTAAAAAAGGGGATGTCTGGCTTGAAAAGTTTGGGAAAATTTTTGTTTCTGGAAAACTTGTAAAGTGGGGAAAAGAAATCTGTGAAATAGAGGGTGATGTGAAAAATTTTTCCATTGATGAATTCAGAAATTTGTTAGGGATTCAAAATCTCCCATTTTCAGCAACAATCACAGGAAAACTTTCTGTCTCAATCAATAAAGACATTGTGAAATTGATAAAATTTGACATTGATTTCAATAAGTTGTTGTTCCAGCAACACAGTAAACCCCTTTCAGGACACGTCAAAGGAAATTATGATTTTCTTTCGAGAAAATGTTTTATTGAAACTGGAAACATCCTTACAGAAACAGGTGGTAAACTCTCATTGAAAGGACTTATCAGTGCAGAAGAATTTAATGTGAAAATTGATTCTGAAGGATTGAGTATTGAGGAAATCATTTCGCAACTGCCAGAGAAATGGCAGGAAAAAATTAAATTTAAAACAAATTCCGGCATTTCAATCAATGGGGATGCCTTCTGGAAGAAACAAAGTCAGCTTCCTTTTTTTGCAGGATTAATTTCTGTGCCAGGTGAATTGGTATACAAAAATTTTTCATGTTCAGACCTTACATTAACGGGCTCTCAGGAAACCCAGCAAATCACAATTTTCGCAAGGAAAATTAATTTTGCAAAAATCAAATGTGATGAAATTAAAGGTAAAATAACAAGGATAAATGAAAAATATAAAGGAAACATCACATTTAACTTTTATGATGGGTCGGGAAATGTTTCATTTGTAACAAACGAAAATATGCCGTTGAAAATTTATGCCAGGGCTGAGATTAATAAAATCAACCTCTTGAAACTTGTTCAAAGTTTGAATCCTGATATTGTTGTCACAGGGCTGGTCAATATAATCAGTTTTCTTGAGATTGGAAATAAAGAATTTTCTATGCAGGCAAAAATTGATAATATCCCACAAAGACCATTTTCTCAAAAACTTAATATCAGTGCAGTAAGGGCACTGGCAAGTTTGGGTTCATCAGGTTTTGCTGGAAGCATCGGAAGAAAATTTGGAAGCAGTGATTTTTATTATAGAAAACTCAGCGGAGTAATAAGTATCACAAACGGACAGTTGACAATAGAAGGTACTGCAAAGAAAGCAGGCGACAATGATTATCTTGTAACAAGTGAAATATTCGGTTCGGGTATTAATGTTCTGGTTGATAGAAAAAATAATTCTATCCACATTGAGGACCTCAAACAAAGAATTTCAAATGCAATGAAACAGAATAAGGCACAATTAAAATTTTCTTAAAAAAGGAGGATGTGATGGAAAAACAAACAATTGGCTTGATAGTTGGAAACAGGTCATGCTTTCCTGAAATTTTATGCAAGGCAGGCAGAGAAAGAATGCTAAAGGTTCTTGAGAAAGCAAATGTTGAAGTCATTACCCTTTCAGAAAATGACACAAGATATGGAAAGGTTGAAACCTGGGAAGATGCAAAAAAATGTGCATCGCTTTTTAAAAAGAATGAAGATAAAATCAGCGGTATTATTGTAACACTGCCAAATTTTGGAGATGAAAAGGCAGTTGCTGATACGATAAAATTATCAGGACTTAATGTTCCTGTTTTAATCCACGCATATCCTGACGAACCAGAAAAAATGGATCCAGCAAATAGAAGGGACAGTTTTTGTGGAAAAATTTCTGTGTGCAACAATTTAAGGCAGTATGGAATAAAATTTTCCCTTACAACACTTCATACTGTTGAACCTGAAGACAAAAGTTTCAAATCAGACCTTGATGCATTTTTGGGAACATGCAGGATTATTAAGGGGTTGAAAAACTTAAAAATTGGTGCGATTGGAACAAGACCTGATCCATTCAAAACAGTCAGATACAGTGAAAAAATTCTTGAAAGAAATGGAATATCAGTTGATGTGATGGACCTATCTGAACTTTTTGCTGCAATAAATAAATTAAATGACAATGATGCTTTAGTTAAAAAAACTCTTGATGAATTTACAACCTATATGAAGGTCAAAGGAGAATCAGTCGCAGTATTGAAAATGGCAAAACTCATCACAGTTGTTCAAAAATGGATTGAGGAAAAAGAATTGAAGGGCTTTGCATTTCAATGCTGGACATCAATACAGGAAAATTTTGGGATATTTCCATGCGGTGTGATGAGTTATTTCAGTCATAAAATGATACCTGCTGCTTGTGAAGTTGATGTCACAGGACTTGTTTCAATGTATATTCTTCAACTTGCATCAGGAAAGCCAAGTGCAATTGTTGACTGGAACAATAATTATGGAGACGACCCTGAAAAAGCAGTACTATTCCATTGCAGCAATTTCCCGATAGAAATTCTTGAAAAACCTGTAATGACTCATCATGTAATTCTTGAGCAGACAGTGGGAAAAGAAAAAACATTTGGTGCAGTTGAAGGAAAAATAAAACCAGGTGCTGTTTCTTTCCTTCGTCTATCAACAGATGATATTAATGGAGAAATAACTGGATTTGTTTGCGAAGGAAAAATTACCCAGGACTCATTAAAAACATTTGGTGGGGTCGGTGTTGCTCACATTGATGATCTGCAGGAATTGCTGACATTCATCTGTGAAAGTGGATTTGAACATCATGTTGCAATAAATCTTTCACAGTCAGCAGATGCGATCGCTGAAGCACTGTTGAAATACAAAAGATGGAATATATATCCCCATATTTAGGTTAAATTTTTTGGTGGGCATCTGAAATCACCTGATATGCAATTTTTGCTATCTGGTCTGAGCTTTGAAATTCACATGGTATTTCCTGTAAAATTTTTAGATTGACGTGTATTGAATCAAGTTTTAAAAAAGACAAAAAATGCGGAAAAAATTTCATGTCTCCGTACCAGAATATTTTGTCTCGATTTTTTTCATTAATCAGTTGACCATCAATTGATGTATATCGGATGTGAAGCGGTAAAACTGGAATTTTTGCATTTATCGCAGCACGAAAAAGAGTTTTTTTGAAAGGGAAAATTTTTTCACCATTTGTACTTGTTCCTTCAGGAAAAACAACAACATTAATATTCTGAAGTAAAACATCTGTCACCTGCTTGAGGTCTTTTAAAAGACGCGTCTTTTTCCTTCTTTCAACAAATAAACTTCCACCTGCCTTTGCAAGGGTTCCAAGAAATATATCCTTTTCAACCTCTGTTGATGTGACAAACGAAGAAGGGAAAAAAGATGAAATTATAAGAATATCTGTGTATGAGACATGATTGGATACAATGAAATAAGGTTTATTTTCAGCAGGTAAGAATTCCTTTATCACTAAAATTTTCAACCCGAGTATTTTAATGGCTTTCCTGACAAAATAAGAACAATTGAAACACAATGCCTTCCTTCTTTTTCTGGCAGGAACAAATAGAAAGGTGGTAAAAGAAGAGAGCAAATAAAGAAAGATCAGGATAGCAATTGAGAAAAGTTTAAGGAAAAATTTGAGTATTTTCATCAAACGTTATACTTCTTTTCAAGGTTTTTTCTTAAATTGTTCATGTCAAGGATTGTAAAAAAATCAATACATTTGAATGCCTTATCAAGTGCAGGTTCTCCGCAAATATAAGCACCTGCTTTAAGATAAAAACCTAACAGCGGGGGTATCAGTGATTTTGCAATTTCAGTTGTTTCTGAATCAAGATTCAAATTAGAAACATACTCATTAAATGAAGGTATTCTAAAATTTTTCCTTGGAGTCACCATCATATCATCAGGTGCTTTATGATACTTCATCAAATAAAGATATAAAAGTCCTGCATCTTTCTTTTCCATTGTTTTTACACTCGAACAACCAAAAAGAAATCGTGTATTACTCAACCTTATATATTCTGCAAGTCCCCTCCATAATAATCCAATAATTACTCCTGTTCTGTATTCTTTATCAACACATGCCCTTCCCAGTTCAAGTTTTACATCTGGCAGCGCAAGAATATTTTTAATATCAAACTCCTGCGATGAATAAAAACGATGCGAAAAACTTGAAAGGTTTAATCTATAAGTCCCAACATACTTTTGTTTTTCTTTATCAAAAACTGCAAGATGGTCACAAATGAAATCAAATTCATCAATATCAGTAGAAATTACTGATTTTTTTTCAAGAAGTTCCTGGTAAAAAACATCAAATCTGAGTTTCAGTATTTTTTTCAGTTCCTCTGCATCCTCAACTGTTTTAATGACGAAATTTCCTTTTTCAATCTGCATTTTAATCTTCGGCTTGAATTTTCCAAGTTTCAGCCGTGAAATATGAAAAATCTTAGTCCTGTGAATCCTTTTCATAGAATGTCCTACCCTTTTGATGTTTTTCAAAACATTTTTTCCGCCAGCAATCCTTTTTCCTACAGAATGCTTGATTTTTTTCCCGATTCTTTTCATTATATTTTTTACCTGACGATGTTTTATTTTACCACAATAAATTTATCTTTGCAGGCATGATATAATTTAAGTTGGTTCAGAACAATTGAGGGAAAAAATGAGAGAGATTTTTATTGGTATTGATGTCGGAACCCAGGGAATAAGAATTGCCTGCCTTGATGCTAAAGGAAATTTGATTGCTGGTGCTGAAAATGTTTTTGACACAAAAAATCAACTGCTACAGGAGGGATGGCACCAGCAACATCCATCTGACTGGTGGGACTCCACAGTATTATGTTTGAAAAGAGTTTTAAGAGAAATTCAGAAAAAAAACATTGTTGCAATATCTGTTTCATCAACTTCTGGAACCATCTGTTTTCTTGACAAAAATTATGAACCCATCATACCAGCCATTATGTACAATGATAGAAGAAGCGAAGAAGAAGCAAAATTATTGAATGCAGTGTTAAAGGATTTGACTGAAAAACTGGGATACAAATTCAATTCATCATATGGGCTTGCAAAAATATTGTGGGTGAAAAAAAATATGCCAGAAGTTTTTGAAAAAACTGTAAAAATTATTCATGCAACTGACTACATTACAGGGAAATTATCGGGTAATTTTTGTGTAAGTGATTATACCAATGTATTAAAATCCGGTTTTGACCTTATAGAAGGAAGATGGCCTGATGAAATTGAAAATGTACTGGGTATACCAGCAGGAATTTTACCTGAAGTTGTACCATCAGGTTCGGTTATAGGAGTTGTATCGCAATCATGCAGCCAGCAAACAGGATTACCTGCTGGAATACCTGTTGTTGCTGGTATGACTGATGGCTGTGCATCTCAGGTGTCAACAGGTGCAACCCAACCAGGACAATGGAATTCAACACTTGGCACAACACTTGTGATTAAAGGTGTTACAGAAAATTTATTAAAAGATCCTCTTGGAAGGATTTATAATCACAGGCATCCTGATGGCTGGTGGCTTCCAGGCGGTGCCAGCAACACTGGTGGTGATTGTATAACAAAAAGATTCGGTTCAGAAAAATTGAATTATTTTGACCAGAAGGCAAATGAAATTGTGCCGACAGGGAAATTGTGCTGGCCACTGACTGGAAAAGGAGAAAGATTTCCTTTCGTAAATCCCAAAGCAAGTGGCTTTGAACCGGTTGACTGTGATGAAGAAACCCTTTATGCCTGTTACCTTGAGGGAGTTGGCTACATTGAAAAACTTGCCTATGAAATTCTCGAAGAACTTGGCTGTAAAATTAATGAACCGATAAGAATTGCAGGTGGTGGAACAAAAAGTAAAATCTGGAACAACATCCGTGCATCAATACTCAATAAAGTCCTTGCACAACCAGAAAATACAGGTGCATCAATTGGTGCTGCAATACTGGCTTCTTCACACACTTATTTTGAAAATCTTTCGCAGGCAAGCGAGGAAATGGTAAAAATAAGTCATTTTTATCACCCGCAGAAAAACTGGGTTGAAAAATATGAAGAAACCTATCAGAAATTTATCAATGAATTGAAATCAAAACAATACATATAAACGGATATGTCCATATTCAAAGCGTGTGATATAAGAGGAAAATTTGGCGAAGAATTAGATGAATCCATCGCCTTTAAAATTGGAAGGGCAACTGGAACAATTTTAAAAGGCAAAAAAATTGTTGTTGGTGGAGATTTAAGACCCAGTACCGAAATATTAAAAGCCGCAGTAATCAATGGTCTTGTCAAGTCAGGCAGTAATGTTATTGACATTGGAATTGTTCCAACACCTGTTTTTTATTTTGCAATAAAGTATCTCGGTGGAGATGGTGGAGTACAAATCACAGGTTCACACAATCCTCCCTCTGACAATGGAATGAAACTGGTACTTGGTAAAAAACCTGTTACACCGCAGGATATTGAAAAAATCCGTGATATCACGCTTTCAGAAAATTTTGTTGAAGGACATGGAGTCAGTATCTCAAAAGATATCATAGATGAATACAAGACCTACATCAAAAGTTTTTTCAAGCAGGGAAAATTAAAAATTGTTGTTGATGCAGGCAATGGGTGCTACTGGAAGATCGCACCGGATGTACTGAAAGAATCAGGATACTGTGTTGTGAAACTGTTTTGCCAACCTGATGGAACATTTCCAATGAGACCACCAAATCCTGCAATTTTTGAAAACTTAAAAAAACTTCAACAGGTGGTTATTTCAGCAAAAGCCGATTTTGGGGTTGCCTATGATGGTGATGGAGACAGGGCAATATTTGTTGATGATAATGGAAATATAGTACCTGCGGATATTGCTATTGTGATATTTATCAGGGATATTTTTTCGCAAAAAAAAGGGAAAATGGCTGTTGTTTATGACATTAAATGCTCTCAAATTGTCAGGGATGAGATTGAAAAAAATGGTGGCATTGCGATTATGGAAAAATCAGGTCATGCTTTTATTAAATCAAGGTTTCTTGAAACATCCAGTGTATTTGCAGGAGAAGTATCAGGCCATTATTTTTTCAGTGAAATAGGTGGGGATGATGGATTATTTGCAACATTGAAAATGGCAGAAATTATTCAAAAATATGGTCCATTATCACAACAAATAAAAACAATTCCTGTTTACGCAATTACACCTGATATCAGGATTCCAGTGAAAAATCCTGAAGAAATTCTTGAAAAAATTATGAAACATTATCCTTTGCATATGGTCAGCACTCTTGATGGAGTGAGGATACAATTTGAAAATGGCTGGGCTCTGATTAGAAAATCAGTAACAGAACCATTAATCACAATGAGGTTTGAAGGCAAAAACTCTTCTGAACTTGAAAAAATAAAAAATGAAATCATTTCGATTGTCCCTGAAATCAAACATCTGATAAAAAAATGAAAAAATATTTGACAGTTTTCATCCTCATATTAATGTCTTCATTCTGTGTTTTCTGTGAGGAAAATTATCAGAAGAAAACTGTTGAAAGAGCAAGGGATACCATATTTGCTGTGTTAAAGGAAAACAATCAATGGCAACTTTATCAATCATATGTAAATTATGTCTCAGGAATTCTTGACAAGACATCAGGAAATCAGTGGTGGAACGATAAAAATGGTTATTTTCGGCTTACAACAATTGACAGGTGGTTGAGAAATCCTGTTGATTGCATGGTTGAAGGTGAAAATATTACTGCTGAAATTCACAGAATTTCAAAAGATGGAAGAGAAAATATTGGTAAACTACTAACACAATGTGCAAATCTTCTTGATATCCAGATTGAAATGAAGCAACCGACTTTAAAATTAACAATTGAATCAATTGAAAAAATTCTTCTTGATGCAGAAAAACATGTAATAAATGCATTCAGCAATTTTTCTTCCGAAAAACTCAATGAATTTATTGAAATTACTGAAAGGTTGCTTGTCAGGGAGACAGGAGATATTATTGCACATTCATTGTCTGATAAACAAACAGGTCTTGCACTGTGTTCAATGGCTGACAGAGTAAAAATGGATGAAATGTTTTCTGGCGCACTGGTTCTATCTCAAATTTTCCAGAGCAATGACTTTGATAAATTAAAAAAATTAAAACCAGGAAAATACGGGAAAATTCTCGTTGGAACAAATAAAAACGATACATACAATATTGAAAATCTGAAAGGTATCAGTTGTATTATTGAACCTGGTGGCAATGATACTTACATCAGTGGAAAAACAGGCCCTGATAGACCTGTTTTTATAATTATTGACTTTGAAGGAAATGACCACTATATCAGCAGCGATGGTTTTGCACAGGGAACTGGATTTTTTGGGATCAGCATTCTCTATGATGAGAATGGAAATGATTTGTATGATGGCAAAGATGCATGTCAGGCAGTTGCCCTTATTGGAATAGGAATTTTGATAGATAATAGTGGAAATGATACATACATTGCAGACAGAAGAGGTCAGGGAAGCGCAGTATGTGGCGCTGGAATTTTGATTGATAAAAAAGGAGACGATAGATATTTTGTTAATCTTTTTGGACAGGGATATGGAGGAATGCAGGGCATTGGTATTCTTGAAGACGCAGACGGCAATGACCATTACAAGGCAGGAGGAAAATATGATGAACCATACCAGGAGCCACCACATTATTATAAACATGCATGGTCTCAGGGATGTGGCTCGGGATTCAGAGGAATTTCAAATGGTGGTTTTGGTATGATACTTGATGGTGCAGGTGATGATCTGTACGAAGCAGATTATTTTTCCACAGGTGGATACTGGTTTGCAGCAGGTCTTTCAAGGGATTTTGGTGGAAATGATACAAGAAGACCACTGACAAACGATTTTTCCAGATATGGATTTGGATATGCCTGCCACTATGCTATAGGACTACTTTTTGATGACACTGGAAATGATACATACATCGGAACACTTGGCATTCAGGGTTTTGGCTGGGACATCGGGACTGCTGCGGTTGTGGATTTTGCAGGCAATGATACCTACACAGCGACAATCAGTGGTCAGGGTTTTGCATGCCAGGGTTCATGGGCAATGTTGATTGATGGTGATGGAACAGATATTTACACAGGAGTTAATAAATCAAGGGGACAGGGGATGCCAGGTCCTCTGGAGTACCATCCGAAAAATCTCATTGGCGGTAATTTCAGTTTTCTTATTGACTTTGGAAAAGGTAATGATGAATTCTCTTCGCAAACAATTCAAAACCCGATCAACAACAAAAGCACAGAAAATGGTGCAGGGTATTTAATCAAGATTGAATAATGGAGATAATTTTAAAAATCCTTCTGTGGTTACTGTTAATGCCTGTAATACTTTTAATCGGATTTTTCCTGTTTTTGCTCATCTCATTTCTTTTTTCTCTGATTTTCTTTAGAAAAAAATTCATCGTGATAAAATGGAAACAATCCTCTGAGACAAAAAAACATAAAAATCATCAAAAAATTTTTGATGCTGAATGGTCAGAAAAAAAGGATTGACAGCAGGCAATATTTAAGGTATAAGGAAAATAAAGACGAAAGGGGGTGAGAAAAATGCCTTCGAGAAAACTCAAGGAATTTCTTGACAAAAACAACATCAAATACATAACAATCCAGCATTCACCTGCATATACAGCACAGGAAATTGCTGCTTCAGCACACATTCATGGAAAAGAACTTGCTAAAACAGTCATCATAAAAAAGGATGGAAAACTTGCAATGGCGGTATTGCCTGCAAACTATCATGTGGATGTTGAGGTACTGAAAAAAGCAACAGGAGCAAATTCCCTGACAATTGCCACAGAACAGGAATTTAAAGATGCATTTCCTGAATGCGAAATAGGAGCAATGCCACCATTTGGAAATCTTTATGGAATGGAGACATTTGCTGAAGATTCTCTTGCTGAAAATAAAGATATCGTTTTTAATGCTGGAACCCACACTGAACTGATAAGAATATCCTATGCTGATTTTGTGAATCTTGTAAAACCAAAGATTCTTACCTTTATTAAACTTTGATGAATAATGCAAATGTAAAGCGAGAAAAAAGGAGGCGCAAATGAAATATTTTATTATTTTACCTTTATTTTTCCTTGTAATTTCACTGCATGCTCAACAACCATTTCCTGGTGCTCCTGAAAGACCTGATATTATGATGATGAAAAATATGGAAAATGAAATTCTTGTGAGAATGATTAATGAACTTGAAATTACTGATGAACAATTGCCTGTATTTATTTCTAAATTCAGAGAAATGGCTCAGGCAATAAGACAGCAAAAAGAAACACAAAGCAGAATTGCAGAAGAAATCAGGTCATTGATTGACAGAGAAGCATCTCCGTCAACCACGATTGAAGAAAAAATTTCAGAATTTGAAAAAACAATTGATAAAAATTACGAAAATATGAAAAATTTCAGGCAGGATTTGAAAAAAATATTAACGTCGCGACAGCAGGCAAAATTTGTCCTGTTTTTCGGAGATATAAATAATTTATTTACTCCTCAAATGGGATTATTTCAAATTCCACCAGCCCCAGCAGCAATGGAAAGAGTGCCCGCAAAACCTATTATGAAGCAGGAAAAAATTAAAATCCCATCCTCTCCTCTGTCCCCTCCTCAAAAGTAGTTGAAATCACCCTTGCCACCTCCTCTCTTTTCCCCTCCTGAAAGGAGGGGATGAAGGGGAGGTTAAAAAAGGGGGAATTTTTTCTCCCTCCTTTGAAAAAGGAGGGCTGGGGGTGGATTTAAATCCCCCTTGCATCTCCCTTTGAAAAAGGGAGAAATTACTTTGAACCCCCCTGCATCACCGTTGCTCTCCCTCATTTTGAATCCCCCTTAGTCCTCCTTTGAAAAAGGGGGAAGAATGGAGAGAGAATTTATGAAAAAGGGGGAATTGAAGGGGGATTTGCAAAAGCGGAAATTGAAAAGGGAGATTACAAAAGTGGGAAAAGAAAAATTACCAGTGAACCCTGTTCAAACTATTTCCAGTGGAGTATTTACTATTTTCATAACTGTCCGTGTATCAATCCTCTTCCATCCCATTCTTTCAAATCTATCAGCAACATCAGTATTTTGAGTTTCAAGTTTTACTTCAAGTGGTTGTTTTAATACATATGGCTTAAACTCATTGATTCTTTTCAATGCCCTTGAAACTGAATGTCTGATAATTTCTTTTGTCTTTTCAAGTGGCAGGAGTTTTGCACAATTTCTTGTTAATCCTTCTTTCACAACTGCTACTTCTATGTTGCCAAGTAATTGTTTTGCTTCTTCACAGGCAGCACGGTCTCCACTGACAAAAATAACCGGGATACCATAATAACCTGCAACAAGAGCACTCTGACCAATTTCTCCCATTTTAATACCATTGACATAGTAGTTGTACCAGGTTGTTGAACTCTGTGTATGGTCAAGCACTGCATTCTTTGCTCCTGCCATCGCATGATAACCAACAAGTAATACTGCATCAAACGAATTATCAAGACCAGGATACCATGTTGTTCTTACAGAACCTGTGATATATGTTGCCTGTGGATGGAATAATTCAAAAAGAAAATTATAGCCACTTCCATGTCCATCCATAACAACGATATCCTTTGCTCCTGCATCAAGAGCACCTTCAACAGCAGCATTGATGTCTGCCATCAAAAATTTCCTTGCATTTTCATATTCAGAATTTTTACCATCCCTGCCTGTCTGCTCCCATGAAACAATTCCGCTGATACCCTCAAGGTCTGTGGAAATATAAATTTTCATACTCCCTCCTTCCCAGTGTTTAAAATTGCCAGTTAAATGATATAATAAATTGTCATCTTAAACAACCAACAGGGGAGGAATATGAAAAAACTTGATGTGACGATTGTCGGTGGAGGAATGATAACAAATGACCTACTTCTTCCAACAATCTATCATCTTCAGAGGACAGGCATTGTTAACAAAATACAGATTTGTGCATTAAACAGTGCTCCACTTAAATACCTTCGGGATAATCCTGAATTGAAACAAGCATTTCCAGGGCAATCATTTACACCATATCCTGATTTTTCTGAACCAGAGGATAAAAATTATCCTGAACTCTATAAAAAAGTGCTTTCTGAAATGAAACCAAGACAGGTGGTTGTTGTCGCGATGCCTGATAACCTCCACTATGAAGTTGCCATGGAAGCACTGAAAAATAATCAGCATGTTCTGTGTGTCAAGCCACTTGTTTTGCAGTATAAACAGGCAGCAGAAATTGAAAAAATTGTAAAAGAAAAAGGGCTGTTTGTTGGTGTGGAATATCACAAAAGATTTGACAGACGTTCTTTGATGGCAAAAAGGTCGTATCAACTGGGACATTTTGGAGAATTTGCGATGGGAGAGGCAAAATTGATTGAACCATATTATTACAGGCATTCAAATTTTCAGAACTGGTTTACAGTTGATAGAACAGACCCATTTGTGTATATTGGATGCCATTATGTTGACCTTGTTTATTTTATCACTGGATTGAAACCTGTTGAGGTTTCTGTTGAAGGAGTTAAAGGAAAATTTCCAAATGGCAATACAGGATTTATGTGGTCTGATGCAAGGGTGAGATTTGAAAATCAGGCAATTTTATCTGTTACCAATGGGCTTGGTTATCCTGACGCTGGTGCTGGAAGCAATGACCAGGGACTTTTGATGTACTGTGAAGGAAATGATAAAACAGGCATGATTAAACATGATGATCAGTACAGGGGTGTTGCATACTGCTATCTTGAAAACATAGGACCAGGCGGTTCAGCATATAATTATGTGAGCCCGGATTTCTTCAGGTTTGTTCCGTGGGAAGGAGAAGGATACAAGCCCGTTGGATATGGACCTGATTCTGTTTCAGCAATCATCGGTTCAATAAAAAGAATTGAGGATGAAGCAGGAGATGATATAGAAAAAAGATTGAAAATTATTGAGGAAATTGATCGCAAAGGCATTATTGCAACACCAGCAAATAGTTTCATCAATGAACTTGTTGTAGAAGCAGGAAGATTATCAATACTCAATAATGGAAGACCTGTAAAAATTTTATATGAACCCGAACCGCATGTAGAATTCAGGGATTAGAATAATTTTTCTGGTAATTCACCTGGTTTTCTTTTTTTGCCTGGTCTGAAATCAGGAACGTCAATAGGGATACTACCTTTTTCTATTGAAATTCCTGCAAGGATTGCAGGTGCTGTTGTTTCTACTGATTTATAAACATCCATTTCAACCGGCTTATCAAAAAGTATTGCCTCAACCATACTGGCAACTGGATAATAGTCAAGTCCACCATGACCGGTTTGTTGAGCAACAACTGGATATTCCCAGTAATTTGTATAATCCCATTCAATATCTACACTATCCTTCATAAAATATCCTGAAAGCCACATTTTACCTTTCTCTGATTTTGTTCGTGGTTGCTCAACCCATCCTTTTGTTCCAATCATTCGATTGCAATGTTCACTACCCTTCAGTGTGTCTATTGTAAAACCTGCCATTAATCTTAAAATTGTATCCTTTTCAGTATGCATCAATGCAACCTCAATGTCTGGTTGCGGGAACCAGTCGTATCGATATCCTGGTGATTTTGTTGCCATAGCCACAACCCTTACTACCCTGTCATCAAGAATATGAAGCAAGGGACTCAATTCATGTGGAAGATAAAAAATCGGGTGCTTGAGATTCCAGAATCTTGATTTCATTAAGGGAATTTTCAATTTTTGTGCCTGGTCAATGGTAACATTTTCTCCTGTGACAGGATTTATCCAGTATCTGTCAGGACCCATTCCATGAAGATACTGACCCTCACAATATAAAATTTTTCCGAGAAGATTATCCTGAACAAGTTTCTTCCATGCCTTCACAAAAGCAGCATATCTCAATTGTTCTGCCATCTGAAACTTCAATCCTGTTTTCTCAACTGTAGTAACAATCTTCCAGCAACCTTCCATCGTTAAAGAAAGAGGAACCTCACATAAAACATGTTTTCCTGCCTCAAGACACTGACACACAATATCAGGGTTGTCTTCGGGTGCAACAAAAACTGCAACTGCATCGATGCTTTTGTTCTTCAGCAATTTTTCATAATCTTTGTACATTTTAATATCAGGATCTTTCAGCAGTTCCATTGTTTTTTTCATTAATGGCTCAATGCGGTCGCATATTGCAATAACCCTGCTACCGGGAACAAGATAATGATAAATGTGAGAAAGTGCCCTTCCCCTGTGCCCAAGTCCTATAATAGCCCAGTTTACTTTTTTATTTGTTGTCATCCTTCCTCCCTTCAACCATAAAATTTTTCTAAAAATTCCTTTTCAGGCAGGGTTGACGAATAATGTCCCCTGTATTCAATAATTCTTTTTGCCTGTTTACCATCTCCAATATAAATCCATTTATCATCTGATTGAAATCCAAATGTTTGAAATATCCTTTTATACCAGGCAAGTTTAGAGTTAATATCTTTGCAGAGTTGTCTCCACATATGTGCATAAGAATAATCATTCTCGAGCCACAAAGGGTCAATCTCTTTTTCTGAAAGGGGAACAAATAAAATTTGCCTTTCTTCTTTGATGCACTGCCAGAAATAAAATGCATTGAGAAGTTTTCCATTGTGCATGAAAACATAACCCATATCAATATCAACAAGTACCCATTCTGATATATTAGGGAAAAAGACCTCTGTGAGAACATGGCCGTTATTATAAGTATTCCAGTCATCAAGGGTAAATGCACTGATGATTCTTGCCCTGAATCCTGCATCATTTAAAACTTCCTTTGTAAGAAGTGCAATATCACCGCAGGTCAATGAAATCCAGTATCTTGATAAAAGTAGTTTTTTTCTCTGTTCCATTGTGGTTGAAGCATCTCTGTTGCCATGAATATGAATAATGGAAAGCGCACAAAGTAAAGGCATCACCGATTTTCTATCTTTAATCACAACGAGATTTCTTACACTTTTTGTGATAATTGAAAACCTGTAAAGTCCTTCATTCTCAAGATGATAAATGTTACCAGCAAATTCGACATCCACTGGTCCTGTAACAACAAAAGGCAGTGTTTCAAGATTTTTTCCTTTCCCTCTTTTCTTTTCAACAGTTTTTGGTCCGGATTCTGCCTCATAATAAACTTCAGGTAAACATATATGCTGGCTGTACCATTTCCACCATTTCTTTGCTTCTAACTCTGAAATTCCGAAATTTTTTCTGTATTCTGAAAATGCCCTGTCCCACCCAATTTTGTTCACAGAATTTATAAAACCAAGCCGAATTTCAAAACTTTTTTTCACTGTGTCTCCTTTTTAAAAAAATTTTTCCTGATTTTGTTGAAAAAAGAATTTCTTTTGTTCCTTCAAGTTTAATAGTTTCAGGAATTTTTTTGTTCTGCCATTTTTCAGAGATTGCGATACCAATATCATCTGCAATCATTCCTGAAAATTCAATATGATCGTCGTTAAATTGATAATCAAGTTTTATGTTCTGCCTTTTTTCCCACCATTTGAAAAACATCTTGTGATTCATCACAGGAATACCGCTGGATTTTGCATAAGAAGCAATCTGCAATATGATTTCAGATGTATTCTGCTGACTGAACATATAATGTGGATGAAAAATTGGATTCAATGGTTGATAATACAATTTTTGGTTTACATCAAGCCAGGCAATAAGTTTCCTTTCGTAAACGTCGCTTTTTGACGGAAGTCGACCACTTTTATTGAAAAGATTTATGTCATCAGATGTAAAAACCTGTAATTCCTGAACAGTAGATTTTCCAGCGGATGTATAAAGGTAATAAGGGAAACCATAACTTACACCTGGTTCCCAGTATAAAAGATTTGATGAATAACATAGTTGTGCATCCTGCATAATTTTTATCTGACTATCCCATCCCACCCAGATTAAAGAGTGTCCCCTGCAAGAGACAAATTCCACTTTTTTTGAAAGGAAAATTTTCCTTGAGTCAATCAAATGCTTAAACATTACTTCGGGTGATGGAGATTGTCCTGCAAAATAATGGAAACCAAAATCAATTCCTTTATCCATCCAGTAATGCAACTGATGTGTTGAAAACTTTGTAATATCATCAACCATTGTATACATTGTATACGGAAGGTGATTCTTTACCAGAAAATCCCATGATTTTTCAAGTTTTTTCTTCTCAAGATTATCACTATCACCATTTAAAAGCAATACATTCGTATATGGAAAGGGATAATACCAGATTCTTGGAACAGGGTCTTTTGATTCAAACATCTTTCTGATAATATCAAGAAGCACCAGTTCATGAAAAAATGCCTGCGGAATTTCTGAAAGTTGACTGTTTATTAAATTATCTGCAAGATGAAGTGCTCGAGAAATACCTTTTTTAAGTTTTGGAGTAAGATTGCCCTCAGAAGTAAAAAATTCCCATCCCTGTAAAAGAAGAAGTACTGTTGCTACAAAATCATAAAGGAAAACGCAAATTTTTCCTGAACCAATATCCTTCCACGCAATTGCTGGATACTTTGTTGTATAATTTTCACCTGAAACAGAAAAATCATAGGCAAAATTAGCATAATTCTCACCATATTTTTGTTTAATTAATGATATTGGAGGAAAAGTTTGAAGAAAAGTTACAGGGATACTGTCACAATTAATCTGCATTAAAGGGAAATGGTATGTGTACATCAGTTCACTGCCAAAAAGTTTTAATACAGTTTGCTGGGGTTGGAGGAAAATCACGCTTGCACCATTTTTTGCATGGTCAATCATTTCCTCTACCTTCTTTTCATTGGCATTGCATACAAGGACAAGTTCTGATTGTTTGCTATCGCTTATTTTAGCAATAATTCCAAGCCGTCTGATAATATCAAGAACAAATTGTTTTCTCCATGACACACCTTCAAAAGATATCCGCATAAATTCCTCCATTGAAAAACTATGACCAAAATTTATGATGATGTTATACTATAGTAATGAGACAATGGCAAGAACTTATGAATGTTAGTGTCAAATAAGTTATGAAAGATTTCACAGGAAAGAATTGAAATCCCCCTTTGTCCCCCTTTACAAAAAGGGGGCAATAGAGGGAAAAATTTATAAAAGGGGGAATGCAAGGGGGATTTACAAAGGAGGAAGATAGGAGGATTTAGGAGAGGGTAAAAGAAATAGTTAGCAATGTCTGGCAAAAACTTCTCAATAATAAGGAGGAAAAATGATACTGACAAATGGTGTTTTGTGTTTTAAAAATGGTCTGAAAAAGGGCATTGACATTGTGATTAAAGGAGAACGACTGTATCTTGTGAAAAGCGGAACGAAAAATGAAAATCACGAAATTTTTGACCTCAAAGGAAAATATGTGTTTCCTGGGTTTATTGAATCTCATTCACATGGTGCAGGACTTTTTTCATTTTATGCAGGAAGATACAATCCTGAAAAGAAAATTTTTGAGACAGGAAGTGAAATTTACCAGCAGGGACTTGAGAAACTGGCAAAACTCAAGGTTTCTACAGGTGCAACACGAATGTATCCATCAACTGCAGCGATACCACTGAAAAAAATCAAATTTGCCTTAAGAGAACTGGAAAAATTCATCAAAAACAATAAGGATAACTGGAAAGGAAAATTCTATGCAGGAGCAATGATAGAAGGGACATTTATCAGCCCCACATGCCCTGGTGCAATGAACACAAAATATACTTTTGAACCGGACAGAGCAATTTTTGATGAAATCAATGAAACCAACCTTGCACGACTTGTTAATGTACCACCTGACCATGGAAAAAAATCAGTAAAACTTACTGAGTACCTTGTATCAAAAGGAATTTCTGTTGGAGCAGGCCATACATCTGCAACCTTTGAACAATTCAAAGAATGCTTTGAGGCAGGATTAAAATACTTTGTCCATTTTCTGAATGGTCCAACAGGAAATATTTATAAAAGTTTCTTTGGTGGTGGAGCACTTGAAGCAGCATTAACACTTGATATTATGCTTGAGTTGATTGTTGATGGTTATCATGTTGCACCGTGGTATATCAGAGAAACATTTGCAAAAAAACAGTCATCAGACATAATGGCAATCACAGATTCAGTGTTTATAAGTCAGGCGAAGGGAGTAAAAGAATTTGAATGCGACGGAATCAAAGGAACTGTAGGCAAAAACAATGAATATGTTTATGTGACTGAAAAAGGACCAACAACATTGTATGGAAGTGTGGTAACAATGGACAGGGTCTTTTCAAATCTTTTATCGTATCTGACAAAACCAATGTCAGGTATCTGGCATAAAAAACATCCAGCACTGGATTTTGAAAAAGCACTGTGTATAACAAGTACCTGTTGCTCAACAAACATTGTTGAGATGATAAAGAAAAATAATGGAGACAATCTTGATACAGGAGAATTGAAAAATGGGAAATTTGCTGACCTTGTCATTGGAGAAATCAATGGCAAGCCAGGTGATTACAGGTTGAAAATTGACACTGTGTTTGTAAAGGGAGAGAAAATAAAATTTTAAAGGAGATATTTATGGAAGATGTAAAAATTGCTGCGATTTCAATGATAAGTAAGCCAGCAAATCCAGAAGAAAATATAAAACATCACAGGCAGTGGATTGAAAAAGCAAAAAAATACGATGTCCAGTGGTGTTTGTTTCCTGAAATGAGTATTACTGGTTTTTGTTTTGACCGCAATTTCTATATGGCAAGTGAACCATTCAATGGACCTTCCACACAAGAAATGATTGAGATTGCAAGATCATTTGACATCACAATTGGCTTTGGAATCGCCGAGAGAGATACCAATGATATAATAAGGAATACCTATGTTTTTGTTACTCCAGAAGGTATTGCTGGAAGATACAGAAAAACACATATTCCACCTCTTGAATATACAATTGAAGCACCTGCCAATGAATTTACTGTGATTAATCTAAAACAGGCAAGAATCGGTGTTAATATATGTTTTGACAACTGGTTCTGTGAATCAGCAAGATTATCATATCTTAATGGAGCAGAAGTTATTGTTGCACCATTTTATATGAGCTGGGGCGATTCAGATATCAGAACAAATCCTGAGAAGGCATATTATGACTGGCGGGAACTTGCACTGATAAATTTCAGGGCAGCAGCATGGCAGAATGGTGTATACCACATTACGATAAATTCATGCGGTGGGGTTTGTGAAAAAAATGTTGAATATTACGGTGTGCCATTTATAATGATTATCAATCCTTTTGGAGAAATTGAAGCAGAAACACCTGCAGGCCAGACAACAGAACAAATACTGGTATGGACACTGAAGGCAGAAACACTTATAAAAAGGAGAAGTGATCCATTATTCCATCCACGATATAGAAGACCCCAAATTTACAAGAAAATTTCAGAATAATATTGACTTCTAATTATTTGGTATTCACCCGATGAATTCAAAAAAAATCCGATAACAAAATCTCTTCATATGGAATTATTCTCTGAACAAATCTTTTTTTCTTACTGATTTCTGCCTTCTTCCAGATGCTATCATCAAAATCTTCTCTATACCATTGGGGTGTTTCCTTATTATCAACGAGGAAAGAATCATCTGAAATAAACTTTATTTTCTTTTTTCTGGAAGTAATCAGTTCTATTTCTACAATTAATGCTTGGGGAAGGATGTTTTTTTTCATAAGGTGAATTGCAATTATATTTTTCCCTTTTTTCATATATGATGTGATGTCATATTTGCATATGATATTCCATTCGATGTTTTTATGTGGAATTTTTTTGCCGTTGATATAAAGGGAATAGTTTCCGTATGCAGCAATCAGAAGATTTGATGAACAAATTTCCTGTTCAAGGTTGAATGTTTTTCTGAAAAAAACATCACTGTCAGAGACATTACTTTGTGGATAACAAATCCAGTTTGCTTCTCCGTGGTAAACAGGAAATTGATTCAAAAAAATTGTCTTTTTTATGATTCCTTTCTTGTCAATATAAAAATCCTTTCGGAAATTGCTCAATGAAGTTGAAAGATTTTTTTCATTTGTGTAAATATGAACATCGTAAGGAAGAAATCTATCGACAAAAGAACCATTTTCAAGAAAAATAGATCGATTTTCAAAAAGTACATTCAATTGTTTATCGTGCAATATAGTATTGAATTCCGCATTCAATGAAATATTTTTTTCATTAACCGCGATGATATAATGTTTGCCGTCGTATCTTTTTTCAATAAAAACAATTCCATCGTTATTAACCTTTAATGATGGTTGCGATATTGTCTCACCTGAAAGAATATCGGAAATTTTATTTAATTCAGAAGCAATGCCAAAAAGTATTTGCCAGAAATCTGGATTTTTGATATATTGAGTTCCCCAGAATAATAACCCCTTTGCTCCATGAACGATCGAATCATAACTCATAAATCTCATTTGTTCCCACGTTGGATAATCACCGTTATCTTCAAAATCAAAGTAGTGTTTCCATGAAAAACCCTGCAACGTCATCCAAACAGGTTTTTGGTTATTCACACTTGCCTGCATTTTGTCTACATACTTGCCTACACATGAAATAGTTTTATCCATTAAATCCGAGTGCCCTATCTCTGAAGGAACAGGATAAATGTCCACACCTGTGATGTCGCATGCATTGTTATATTCTGCAAGTTCCTCAATTGTATTTCTCGGTGCATGATTAAGAAAAACAGGATGAAATGGATCGTTTTCCTTAAAAAAATTATAGACCGCAAGCAAAGGCTCCAATGGAACTTTCGTCCAGACAGGTTCATCAATAATAAAATATCCCAGTAGAGCAGGATGCTTTTTGTATTTTTCGATCTCCTTTTTTATTTTCGTCTTTTCTTTTTCAAACCATAGCGGAAAATCATGGGACATATATTTTAATCTGTACCATATTCCGTGTACATCAATAATAACTTTGAAGTCATATTTTTGAGCCATGTTTAAAAGTGCTATATCAAAGTTGTTCTCATAAACTGTCATAAGAACATTAAAACCATTTTTGCGAAGTTCAGAAAGATATTGTTCTTTCTGCCCTGGTATTTTCCATAATCCAACAGGAAAAAATGGCTTTCCATCCACATAAAGATTATTGTTTTTTGTAATTTTCACCCTATCCTGTTTTACTGTTTCATTTTTGAATTCTTTTTCATGCATCGCTTTAGCTCCATTGTTTAAAACTAACTTATGAGACAAGGGTAAAGGATACGTCACTGTCTGAAATAGAAACAAAATATGAAATAAAAACTTCTCAATCAATTTTTGATAATTCTGAATATTTTCAAATCATGTTTTTTGATGTTTAATTTGAATGTATTATTCTCAACTGGTATCTCCTGATTTGTATCAATATCTATCACCTTGTATCTGCTTAAACCTAATTTATCCGACTCTATGAATACTGTCTCCTCTGCATCTTCCTTTAAATATGAAACTACACCATAAAGCGCCTCTTTCCCTCCAACTGAATAAACTATCCCGGGTAAATCTTTGTTCTTTGTGTATACCGGCTGCTGCCTTTCATCCCAGTACCTGTACACAACTAAATCTTTGTTATCCTTCGCCATATCTATAAATGGCTTCCTGTATTTGTTAAATAAGTTTGACATCGGTCTATCCATCAAATCATGCACCAGCGATACTCCTATGTATGACTTCTGTATCCTGTTTCTTTCTCCTTCTGCTACCTTTCCCATATCACCTATCAAAATCGGCCATGTCCCGGATATGTCCCCACTCGACACCAACCTCAAATACTCCCTGCTAAACCTGTTCTGCATATCCCCTTCTCCATACCTCCACTCTAAATCAAACTGTATCGTAGCAAATGAATATAATGGCAGTATCTGGGTGCTTGTCATATGCACCATCGTCATCGGCTCTACCCCCATCTCATTCATCATCACAAATGTCCTCTTCACAAGTTCCCTTAACCCCCATAAACCTGTCGATGGCATTATACTCCCATCCTCCTTCTTATACGCTGATGTCATCATTGTGTTATACGATGGAATGAAAAAGTAATTGTCCCAGTATATCACCTTTGCCCCTGCTACCTCTATCGCCTTCTTATACCACCACAATGCATGATCTATATATGAATCCGTGGGAACAATATCTAACTCCCATACTCCATCAATTCCGATATCCCAGATTCCATATGGCCTATAAACACTGTTATATTCTGTAAATGCCCATTCATCCATAAATGTTTGAAATTCTTCAGCAGCAGGAAAACTTGCTCTGTTAAAATAAAATACTGTGTTTCTAATATTCCTCTGCATCCCTATCTTCCCCATCATACTACCTGTATATCTCTCCACCATCTCCTTACCATATGGCTCTGTGTATTTAATCAGCTTCTCCTTCAATGTCTCTATCTCTCCTTCTGTTATCTTTTCCCCCCTGTGTGCCTTACCAAGTATCTCCCATAAGTATATGTCCCTGCCCAGAGGATATACACTGCAACATGATGGGTATCCAAACCATGCTGAATCTGTCGCTATTAAATCAAATTTCTCACTTATCCACCTGTACCTCCATCCCTCTACCCTCGGCTTCACAGGTGCTGCCATTATACCAAATGTTATTGTCTGTGCCTTCGTTATCCTCGTCGGCTTATTTATCAGGTTTATCTCTAACTTCAATACATCTTTTTCCCTCACTATCTGTAAGTTCGGCTTCTTATTATCCCAGCTCCATCCTCTGTCATTCTCACTAAACCAGCTTATACCTCTGTGTTCATCCCCTAAATATATGTATGTGCAAAAATTCGAGGGGAATGCAGAAGGCATAATTTTTGTTGCATCCCACACCAAACCCTGTCCTGATGGAATTTGTCCTGTCAAAATTGGACTCCTGATACCATCTGCCATTGCATGCATTAATTTTGCTATGTCATTTCTTATCGGTATCTCAAGTATCAATTCATCTATCTGCTCTTCACATGGATTTAATGTTAAATCAACCTTCAACATCCCATCATATTCAAGATATGAAACAGAATTAACTTCAATATCCCCTATCTTAAATTTACTCTCCATTATCACCCTGTCTTCTGAAACCTCTTTGTATCTAAACTCCCCTTTTCTCGACTTTATCTCTTTATTACCTGCCTTCCCCCTGTATCCCATATCCCCTGCAAGTACCTCCTTCTTATTTATCCGTTGCTGATCCTCTGTAATTACCGATGATAATAATCCTAAATTATTTATCCTGTATTCCTTTAATACAGTGTATATCTTGTCTCCTTCTTTCTTTATCGGTGTAAATGGTGGGTATACCTTCCTTGACTTCCCTAAATCGTTATGCTCCCATTCAAATACCTTCCTCTCAAATCTCCTCACTACTTCACCTTCAGGTACATTTTCACCGACTGCCTTAACTGCAATCTCATATACTCCATTCAAGTCAGGCAGGTCAATTAGTTTTTCACATTTCCAATTCTTGAATTCATCCTTCTCAAAAGTAATTTTTTTTATCTCTTTTTTTGTTTGCTCTTCTCTAATGACAAAATTCAGTTTTTCAATTTTTGCTTTTCCTTCACTTCCTGTGATATCCGCTAAAATTTTCATCTTCTTCAGATACGGATAATGACTGAAACTAAAATTCACTACAGGGATTTCCTTTTGTTTGCCTGAACTAATTGACCATTTTTCCTTTGGTTGCTTCCAGTTGTCAAAGGTATATTTTCTTGAAAAATAGGTTTTTGAGTCATCAAGGGATGTAACAAAAGTATCAAGTCCCATTTTCATTGATGTATCATCTTCAACCTCAAATTTGATATATTTTTGTTCTTCTGGATTTAATAAGAATTTTTCTGTCTTTGAAACCTCAGGCATTAAATCTCTGTGCAATAAGATTCTTACTTTTCCTTCGATTTTTTTATTCAATGGGTTATATAATTCAACAATATAGTCAATTTTTCCCAGATAAGGGTCTTTCAGGTGTTTCTGTCTTACAATGATTCCATCGTCTCCTGAAAAATTAAAAATTATTCTATTTACAGATGTAAAAACATATTTTTCTTCTCCTATTGCAGACCACCCACCTGGCCTTTTATAGTCCCTGCATATATTTATTAACCATTCCCTGTCTGTTGTTTTTGATACTTTATATAAGTTTTTTACAGGTATTTCAATTTCACAATGCCAGAAACCATCATGTAAACCATTTTTTATATTGTAATTTCCTTTCCATCCATAAATCTCTTCTGGTTTTATGTTTCCCCTCAAATGTGTCAGATAATATGCGTATCCTTCAGAATTACAGAGCATCTGATACGTAACTCCATCTTCTTTTCCAGCATATGGGTCTAACCAGACCTCTACAGCATCATCATATACAATTTTCTCTGTGGATGACTTTATATTTGTTATTAGTTTCCCATCAGGCGGGAGTTCAGAAAGTATTGCGACATAAACTGTATCCTCTGTTGCCCCAATAAATCCAACTGTCTTTCTTGGTTGCAATCTCCCATCAAAACTAAAGCCGTCAAATCTAATTGCTTCTTTCCATTCATTTTCATCGATGTACCCATCGATTTTCGGAACATTTTTCATCAGCGGCACAATATAGTTATCTCCAGCAAAAACAAAAACAGTGATTAGTAAAAAAAACAATCCTGCAAGTGTCTTCCTCATATTTCCCTCCCCTTTTTGTATTCGTAATAAACTTTCTTCATATTGTAATAATCTTTAATTTCATTCAAATCAACTGGCCTGTCTAATATTAAAATATCATCAATCAAAATTTCTATTTTTCCCTGATCCCCGATAAAAATTTGTTTAAATCCATCATTTTCATTTATTGGTCTTTTTGATGTAATATCTACCACAAGCTGGCTATTCTGATACAATTTAATTTCTAATCCACCTGCTGAGAATGTAATAACAGTGTTTTTAATCTCTGTTTTATATGGATTTGCGTTAAATCGACTTACTTGAGGTTTTGTCCCTTTCAAAGAAAAATTGAACTGTCCCCAGTTTTCTTCTTGAAGTGCACAACTAAAATTACCATTTTCTCCTCTAAAAACAAATAATGTAAACGGGAACACTTTCTTTTCTTTGAATCTCCACCAGAATGATATTGTTAATCCTCTTTCTGGAGAAAACTTATTCGATTTCAAAATCATTGTTTCATCGCCATATCCTGTTTTTGGTGGTGGTTTCAAGGAAGAGACATAAGATTTTTCAAAAATTTCATCCTGGATTATCCTTGATGAAATAATCTGTTCTTCGATATTCCACAAATTAATTTCTGCTTTGCCATCTTCAGTTTCAAAACTATTAAGGTAAACCACATTATTTTTCAATCTTTCAGGCAATACAAAATCTCCAGAAAAAAGATTTGACAAAAAAATAAAACAAACCAGGAAGAAATATCTTTTCATAATCATACTCCTTAATTTTTGATAATTCTGAATACTTTCAAATCATGTTTTTTGATGTTTAATTTGAATGTATTATTCTCAACTGGTATCTCCTGATTTGTATCAATATCTATCACCTTGTATCTGCTTAAACCTAATTTATCCGACTCTATGAATACTGTCTCCTCTGCATCTTCCTTTAAATATGAAACTACACCATAAAGCGCCTCTTTCCCTCCAACTGAATAAACTATCCCGGGTAAATCTTTGTTCTTTGTGTATACCGGCTGCTGCCTTTCATCCCAGTACCTGTACACAACTAAATCTTTGTTATCCTTCGCCATATCTATAAATGGCTTCCTGTATTTGTTAAATAAGTTTGACATCGGTCTATCCATCAAATCATGCACCAGCGATACTCCTATGTATGACTTCTGTATCCTGTTTCTTTCTCCTTCTGCTACCTTTCCCATATCACCTATCAAAATCGGCCATGTCCCGGATATGTCCCCACTCGACACCAACCTCAAATACTCCCTGCTAAACCTGTTCTGCATATCCCCTTCTCCATACCTCCACTCTAAATCAAACTGTATCGTAGCAAATGAATATAATGGCAGTATCTGGGTGCTTGTCATATGCACCATCGTCATCGGCTCTACCCCCATCTCATTCATCATCACAAATGTCCTCTTCACAAGTTCCCTTAACCCCCATAAACCTGTCGATGGCATTATACTCCCATCCTCCTTCTTATACGCTGATGTCATCATTGTGTTATACGATGGAATGAAAAAGTAATTGTCCCAGTATATCACCTTTGCCCCTGCTACCTCTATCGCCTTCTTATACCACCACAATGCATGATCTATATATGAATCCGTGGGAACAATATCTAACTCCCATACTCCATCAATTCCGATATCCCAGATTCCATATGGCCTATAAACACTGTTATATTCTGTAAATGCCCATTCATCCATAAATGTTTGAAATTCTTCAGCAGCAGGAAAACTTGCTCTGTTAAAATAAAATACTGTGTTTCTAATATTCCTCTGCATCCCTATCTTCCCCATCATACTACCTGTATATCTCTCCACCATCTCCTTACCATATGGCTCTGTGTATTTAATCAGCTTCTCCTTCAATGTCTCTATCTCTCCTTCTGTTATCTTTTCCCCCCTGTGTGCCTTACCAAGTATCTCCCATAAGTATATGTCCCTGCCCAGAGGATATACACTGCAACATGATGGGTATCCAAACCATGCTGAATCTGTCGCTATTAAATCAAATTTCTCACTTATCCACCTGTACCTCCATCCCTCTACCCTCGGCTTCACAGGTGCTGCCATTATACCAAATGTTATTGTCTGTGCCTTCGTTATCCTCGTCGGCTTATTTATCAGGTTTATCTCTAACTTCAATACATCTTTTTCCCTCACTATCTGTAAGTTCGGCTTCTTATTATCCCAGCTCCATCCTCTGTCATTCTCACTAAACCAGCTTATACCTCTGTGTTCATCCCCTAAATATATGTATGTGCAAAAATTCGAGGGGAATGCAGAAGGCATAATTTTTGTTGCATCCCACACCAAACCCTGTCCTGATGGAATTTGTCCTGTCAAAATTGGACTCCTGATACCATCTGCCATTGCATGCATTAATTTTGCTATGTCATTTCTTATCGGTATCTCAAGTATCAATTCATCTATCTGCTCTTCACATGGATTTAATGTTAAATCAACCTTCAACATCCCATCATATTCAAGATATGAAACAGAATTAACTTCAATATCCCCTATCTTAAATTTACTCTCCATTATCACCCTGTCTTCTGAAACCTCTTTGTATCTAAACTCCCCTTTTCTCGACTTTATCTCTTTATTACCTGCCTTCCCCCTGTATCCCATATCCCCTGCAAGTACCTCCTTCTTATTTATCCGTTGCTGATCCTCTGTAATTACCGATGATAATAATCCTAAATTATTTATCCTGTATTCCTTTAATACAGTGTATATCTTGTCTCCTTCTTTCTTTATCGGTGTAAATGGTGGGTATACCTTCCTTGACTTCCCTAAATCGTTATGCTCCCATTCAAATACCTTCCTCTCAAATCTCCTCACTACTTCACCTTTAGGTACATTTTCACCCATAAGTTTCATAATAATTTTGTATCTTCCAGAAAAAGGTGGTAAATTAATTGTTTTTTCACATAATCCATTTTCAAATTCATCACTACCAATATTGAATTCTTCTTCTATTTTTCCTGTTTCTATGTTTTTTATTCTGAAATTCACTCTTTCAACCTTTCCTCCTCTTTCCAGAACATTTAAAATTGAAACAAATAATTTCATTTTATTTAAGTAAGGATAGTAAGAAAACATAAAATCAGCACCAGGAATTTTTTCATTATAAGAAATCCATTTTTCTTCTTTATCTTTCCAGTTTAAAACAGACCAGTTTTTCCAGTGAATTGGACCTCTTGAAAACAATATTTCATTATCATCCATTGATTTAACTGATGTCTCAAGCAAAAACCTATATTCTTTACTATCATTCATCTGCAATCTTGCTTCTTTTTCCTCGCCAGGTTTAAGAATAAATTCTTCTTTTTTTGTAAACCCCACAACATCAGCCCTTCTTTTTAATGTAATATTTACTTCAACTTTTATTTCTTTGTTTAATGGATTATAAAGGTTGCAAACATAATCAATATCTCCGAAAAATGGGTCTTTTAAATGTTTTTCTTTTACGATAATTCCTTTGTCCTTTGAAAATTCAAATATGTTTTCATTTTTGTTAGATATAAAACCAGAAAATTCACCGGTAATACTTGCAAATGAACACGGTTGCTTGAAATCCCTTACAATATTTATTTTCCATTTCCCTATCGGAGTTTTTCTATTTTTATCAATGTTGTCAACTGGTATTTCTATCTCACAATGCCACAATTTATTCTGGAAACCATTTTTAACCTTATATTTTCCATCCCACTTCAAAATTTGTTGGTCATCTTTTGATTTTGAATAAATTGAATAATATATTGCTCCAATAGAATTACAAATCATTTTGTAAATGTATCCATTTTCTTTTTCTGGGTCAGGATCTATCCATATTTCTATTGCATCATCATAAATTATTTTTTCATTATTTTGTTTCTGTTGTGCAATTAAATCAAAGTTGGTCGGCATTTCAGATAATACTGAAACATAAATTTTGTTTTCTGTTGCTCCAATAAATCCAATTGCTTTTCTTGGTTCAAGAAGACAATAACTTCCAACAAAGTTATTACCGAATCCATCAAATCTTACTGCACCTTTCCATTCATTTTCGTCAATATACCCATCAATTGTTGGTGTGTTTTTCATCAAGGGAATAATGTAATGACCTGCACCGAAGCCGAATATTGAAAAAAACAAATATATTCCTGCGATAAATTTCTTCATTGATGTCCCTCCAATTTTCTGCTAATTAAGGTACTTGAATTATCACCCAACTACAATTTGAATATGGAACTGCTTCAACATGGCCATCAACAAAAAATATGTTCGTTGTATTGTTATGTTTAAATCTGGTTGGTTGATTAGCCAAACCTCCAAAATGCAAATAAAAAACTCCTCTATTTGCAGTCATTGTTGCTTCGCCAACAAGCAGCGTTTGCGATGGCTTCTTGATCATTGAAATTTTCAGTGATTGATAATAAGGCGCTGGTCCTCTTGCCATGATATATTGATTGACTCCGTAACTACCATACTGATTGCCAGTCCAGTAAAGATTATCATTGGATGAACCGAGTTTATATGTATTTTTTTTAAGGTCAGTTGGACATACCCATACACATGGCATTTTAGGATTTTTTCCTGCAGAAGCTTGAGATGTAAGTTTATAGTATTCATTCAAAGGAATGTATTTTAATTGACAGATCCCTCTTTGCCAGAACTCCTGACCTCCAGCAGTTGGACCATACGCAAGAGGTGGAAAATATTCATTCCAGTCCTGGGTATACATTAAATAAGCCATACCCAGTTGTTTTAAGTTATTCATGCATGTTGCCTGTCTTGCTTTCTCCATTACATTTCCCAAAACCGGCAAGAGCATTGCTGCAAGAATCGCAATAATCGCTATCACCACAAGTAGTTCAATCAAAGTAAATCCAGCCCTTCCTTCACGATATATTTTTATATTCATTCTATTCCTCCTTTTAGAAGGACAAATTTGTCTTTATGTAAACAGAACTCCAGAAAAAATTTTCTGTCGTTCTGGTTGAAAAAATTCCACATATCTATCCCCTGAAATGTTTTGTTGTTTTTCTTAATACAAGTTCGGGTTCAATCAGAATAACAGATTTTTCAATCTTTTTGTTTTCAAGTATCTTTAACAATGTATCAATTGCAATTTTTGCTCTTTGCCTGAGTCTTGTATCAATACTTGTCATCAAGGGATTTGTGTATAAACATACATCAGTGTTATCACAGCTTACTACTGAAATTTCTTCAGGAATTTTTATTCCATTTTCAACAAATTCAGAAATCAACGCAGAACCTACAAGGTCATTGAAGGCAAAAATTCCATCAGGTAAATTTTTCATTCTCAAAATCTTTTTTGCAAATTTTAATCCATCATCATAATAACCAGAAAAAGGTTTCTCTACAATTGTTTCTACTTTAAAGCCAAGTTCATTGGCTCTTTTAATAAATCCCTGACACCTGCCAAAATTCAGGTCCCCTCCTACAATACATAATTTTTTGCATCCCGTCTTAATCAAATATTCAGCAGCAATTCTTCCTGCCTTGACCTCATCAAAATGAACACTGACCAATCCATCAATTGGTTGTGTCATATTAAGAATTTTTAAATTATATGGAGGCATTGAAAATTTTTTATACCTGACTTCACTTCCTTCTGTGAATCCAGTGATTATTACTGCGTCAACCCTTCCATCTGCCATTGTTTCAAGAAATTGTTCCTCCTTCTCAGGAATGCCCTCTGTGAGATACAAAATAATGTCATATCCTTTTGAAAATGATGCTTTCTGGAGTTGTTCAACAAGGGATGAAAAATAAGGAGTAAGTAATTGGGCAATAACACCTATTGTGTTTGTTCTACCTGTGATGAGTTCTCTTGCACTTTTTCTCGGGAAAAATCCCAATTTTTTGGAAAGTTCAAGGATTTTTTTCTTTTTCTCTTCGCTGACGAAAATCTTCTGATTGTCTTTTTTGTTCAATACAGCAGAGACAACTGTTTTCGAGACACCTACCTGCTTTGCAATATCTCGTAATGTCATATTTCGCCCTTACATTTACGATTAATATAACACGTTTAATAAATTTGTCAAGTCCCTGCCAGACGAATCTAAAATTTATGAAAAAATTAGATTTCTACAGGTTTGCCTTCAAGCATCGAAATATGGCTTTTCAAAGTGACCTCGAGTGTCTTCAAAGCATCAGCATAGGATGACTTAATAAGTTCGGGTTTTGATTTTTTTATTGCTTCAATAAATCTTTTGTCTTCTTCAAGCATCGGGTCAATTGAATCAACAAAAATTTCCTTTTTGTTTCCCCTGTCAATTGTCAGGGTATTACCTTCGTAGTTTATGATAATACCCTTGCCAACAACTTCGACACCTGAATGATAGCCATTCCACAACCATGTGCAGGTAAGATTTCCAATAACACCATTTTTAAATTTCATAACCACAATGCTTGCATCTTCGACATCATACCCTTTATAAATTTTGTTGTTGATACCTTCAAATTTATATGCAAAGACCTCAGCAACATCTCCTGCAAAATATCTCATCATATCAACAGTATGTGTTGCCTGCTCAATCAATTGCCCACCTGAAAATTCTTTTTTAATCAACCAGCTTCCTTCTCCTCCTGGAACCTGTCCATAATATTTTCCTCTGACAATCGCAATTTTCTCGTTTTTTATAATTTCTCTTGCCTTTTCAATTATTTCAAAATTTCTTAACACATACCCAACCGAAGTGAGCAATTTTTTTTCTTCTACTTTCTTTGCGATTCCTCTTGCCTTTTTCAAATCAAGATGAATGGGTTTCTCAACAAAAAAAGGAATATTTTTTTCAATGCAGAGTTCCTCCTGACCCTGATGGGCAAATGGAGGAACGCAGATAAAACATGCATCAAATTTCTCTTTATCAAACATTTCTCTAAAATCAGTATATACCTTTCCTCCATACTGGTTTGCTTTTGCCTCTGCCTTTTCTTTAACAACATCGCAGAATGCAGTAAATTCAACATCATCTTTCAATATTGCAAGCCGTGCAATGTGAGCCGAAGCAATTCCACCACAACCGATCACTGAAACTTTTATCTTCATTTCTCCTCCCTCTCAGTTTTAATTGAAAAGATTATACCCTCTACGATAAAAATTTCAACTTCTAAAATTTTATGATAGAATGTTAGAAATTGATAGGAGGACGTTATGGAAAAAATTTTTTACATCTTTTTGTTTTCTATTTTTTTGTTCGAAAATTCTGCAATGGCACAAAGAGAAATTTTTGTTATTAAAAAAATCAATAAAGAAATCACAATTGATGGAAATATCACACCTGAGGAATGGGGAACAAAACCAACAATAACCAGATTTTATAGAGCCGACAACATTGAAAAGCCAGTTAACTCAAAAACTTCTGTATGGATTCTATATGATCATCAATACCTCTATGTGGCAGCTCATATAGAAGATAAGGACATTATCGCAAACTGCACAAAGAAAGATAGTTTCGGACTTTTCTCTGATGATGTTTTTGAACTTTTCATAAAACCAAACTTTAAATCAAAATATTTTTACGAGATAGATGTCAATCCTGTTGGAACTGTTTTTGACGCATGCCTTCAGTTCAGACACTTATACCTTCATAATGCCCTTGAATTTTCATCTGGTGTTGTTTGTGCAATAAAAATATATGGAACACTGAACAATATGAAAGATACAGATGCCGGCTGGGATATTGAATTAAAAATACCTTTTTCTTCTTTTGATGGAATCTGTCCACCCAAAAAAGGTGATACATGGTATTTTGCTGTTTGCAGAACTGAATATTCAGTTTTCTTACCAAATGGCAAGGAATATTCAAGTTCGGCAAGATTGAGGAAACTTGACTTTCATTCTTACGATGACTATGACATCATGCTTTTTAAATAACATCCAACCCAGCCTCCGCAGTGGAAAAAATTTGACACCCTGGTTAATAAGTATAAAATTATGGTAATCGGAGGCAATGATGAAAAATAAAAAATTTATCTGGATTTTCGGAGCATTCCTTGTTTTCCTGTCATCGCTTTTTGCGCAAACAATTGAAATCGCACCTTTCAATTCAAAGTTTCTGAATTATTCTAATGAAAACCAATCATCAATTGAAATTCCACCACCAATGTCTCTTCCTCCTGCACTTTATTCATCTGCACCGCCATCTTTTGATTTGCGGTCGTATAAAAGAACCACGCCTGTAAAGGACCAGGGAACTGCAGGAAGTTGCTGGGCTTTTGCTACATATGCATCTCTTGAATCATATCTTCTTTCAAATGGTGAAACATGGGATTTTTCAGAAAATCATATGAAAAACACATTGAGTTCTTCATATGCAGAAGGATTTGATAGAAAAGCATCTGATGGTGGTAACCAGTTTATGTCAACTGCTTACCTTGTAAGATGGTCAGGACCAATTTCTGAACTTGATGACCCGTACAATGCAAATTCAAGCACTTCCCCTGAAAATATTAAACCAGTAAAACATGTTCAGGAAGTGGTTTTCATTCCTGATAGACAAAGTCCAGTAGATAATAATGGCATCAAACAGGCAGTGATGAAATACGGAGCAATTTACACAACAATGTATTACAATAATGCATTTCTTGCAAAAGGGAAAAACTATTATTACAATGGTTCTGCAACATCAAATCACGCTGTTTCAATAGTTGGATGGATTGATAATTACAGCAGAACAAATTTCTATGGAAGTGCATCAGGAATTCCGCCTGGTGATGGAGCATTTATTGTGAAAAATAGCTGGGGTACATTGTGGGGAGAATCAGGATATTTTTATATCTCTTACTATGATTCAAATATTGGAAAAAATTGCGTTGTATTTAATAATGCTGAACCAACAAATAACTATGAAACAATATATCAGTATGATCCGCTTGGATGGGTGACATCGGTTGGATTCAACAGTGACACAGCACATTTTGCAAACATTTACACAGCAAACAGTAATGGATTAATTCAGGCAGTTGGTTTTTATACACCTGTACAAAATTCTCAATACGAAGTGAAAATTTATAAAAATGTTTCTCAAAATTCACCTGTGGATGGTGTTGTTGCCACAGCAAAAACAGGAATTATTTCAGACCCAGGATATCATACGATAAAACTTTCAGAAGATGTCAGTGTTTCAAAAAACGAAAAATTCTCTGCTGTGGTAAAACTCAAAACACCAAATTACAATTATCCAATACCTGTTGAAATGCCATTTTCTGGATACAGTAGCAAAGCAAATGCAACACCAGGACAGAGTTTTGTTAGTAAGGATGGTATCAACTGGCAGGATATTACAACATCAATGTCAGGTACAAATGTATGCATAAAGGTTTATGGTTCAGGCAGAGGTATCCAGGTAATCAGTCCTAATGGTAAAGAAATATGGGAACAGGGCAGTACTCAAACAATTGCGTGGTCTTACAATGGCGCAGTCAAAGGAAAAATAAAAATTGAACTGCTGAAAAACGAAAAACTTGTTTCAATTATCGCAACAAATGTATCCATAGGTCTTAATGGAAATGGCTCGTATCAATGGAAAATACCTGCTTCAATGGGTGTCTCGGATTCGTATAAAATCAGGATTACAAACACAGACAATCCTGCCATTACTGACTCAAGTGATGAAACATTCTCCATTATCTCTGGCAAAATCATTGTTGAACATCCTTATGAAAAAGCAAGTTTTTCAAGGGGAACAAGTCAGTTGATACAGTGGAAATCATCAGGAAATATCGGCAGTTATGTAAAAATTTATCTTTTAAAATCAGGCATTCCCACAGGAAACATTGCTACAAGTGCCCCATCAAAAACAAATGGAACAGGTACCTACCTGTGGAGAATTCCACCAAACATAATGCCAGGTGATGATTATTCAATAAAAATTGTCAGTGTAACAAACACAGAAGTTTATGCAATAAGCCCGGTATTCAGCATTTCTGGTCCTTCTATTAAGGTAACATCACCAGATGGTGGAGAAACATGGTACACAGGCACGAAACAAAACATTACATGGACATTTAATGGAAATACCGGCTGTTATGTGAAAATTGAATGTTTGAAAGGAACTACTTCAACAATGGTTGCACAGATTTTTAATTCAGGATCTTCTGGTTTGTATCAGTGGTCAATCCCTGCTACATTGAAACCATCCTCTAACTATAAAATAAAAATCACATCTGTAAATGAACCATATATCACAGATACAAGCGATGAAACATTTTCAATTTCTTCTGGCTCAATAAACGTTATCTCGCCTTCTGCAGGAGAAATATGGAAAACTGGAGAAGTAAGAACGATTGTGTGGAAATACGAAGGAAATCCAGGTAGTTACGTCAATATTCAACTGACGAAAGATACACAAACATTTATGACAGTAGCAAATTATGTACCTATCGGTAATGGTGGAACAGGTTCTTATAAATGGAAAATACCAGCAATATTAACTCCTGGTTCTTCGTATAGAATCAAAATTGTCGTAAGCACAAATCCTCAAATTTCATCAGTAAGTGATAATTTCTCAATTTCTTCAACTACTGTAAATAATATGTTCAACAACAAATATCTTGAGAACTATCATGACGATTATTAAATTGCTATCACTTACCCCCTCTGGTGAGGAGAACTTGAAAAAAAGGAGAAAATATGTTTGATATTTCAAGAATTAGAAAAGGAAAAACAGGTCGGTTTTCTTCATGGGATAAAACAGGAAGGAATCAGGACTACTGGATAATTCCACCAGAATCATCAAAAGTTCTTGCTGATATTAAAGGACCAGGAAAAATTACGCATATATGGATGACACAGGGAAAAAATTACAGGGAATGTCTGCTGAAAATTACATGGGATGATGCTGGTTATCCTTCTGTACTTGTTCCACTTGGTGATTTCTTTTGTCTTGGTCATGGCATTGTAAATTCCTTTCAATCACTGTTTTTCACTGCTTCAACAAGGGAAAATAATAAATTTAATAAGGGCTGTGCACTCAACTGTTATGTTCCGATGCCATTCAGGAAACGTGCCATCATTGAACTTATTAATGAAAGCAAAGAAAAACATTTGCAGTATTTTTATATTGATTACGAAACATACGATGAAATTGAAGATGACCAGGGTTATTTCCATGCTGAATTCAGAAGAGCAAATCCATTTGGTGGATGGGGTCCTGAAATTATTGTTAACACACCACAGGCAGAAATTATGAACAAAGAAAAACTTGCATGGAATAATAATTATGTGATTCTTGAGACAAAAGGAACAGGCCATTATATTGGCTGTAATATCAGTGTTACAAATTTCCAGGGCACATGGTGGGGCGAAGGAGATGATATGATCTGGGTCGATGGATATAAATGGCCACCTGATTTACACGGCACTGGAAGTGAGGACTATTTCAATCAGGCATGGGGAATGCAAAAAAATGCCTTTTTGAGAAATGGTTCTTCAATCCATGAACAGGACACTGGTGGATACCAAACATCTTACATCTTTCATGTTGAAAATCCAGTAAGATTTCAGAAAGAAATCAAGGTAACCATTGAACACGGTCATGGAAATCATCTTGCAAATGAGTATTCATCTGTGGCATACTGGTACGCAAGTAAACCAACAAAAATCATTGAGCCACCACCTGTTGAAAAAAGAATGCCTGTGATGAAAAACTATATCACTCATCAATGGATATTCGACAAAAATCAACAGTTTACTCCATTCAAAGTAAAACTAACAGACGAAATGAAAAAAATGAAAAGTGAATGGAAAAAGAAACAAACAAAAAAATGAATATTCTCCTGATATCATCAAGTCCAAGAAAAGAAAAAAGCCAGACATTTGCACTGGCAAAAAAGGTTCTTGCAGGATGTAATCCAGAACAATCAGAAATCATTCATCTTTGTGATTGTGAAATAAAGTTCTGTAAACATTGTGAATTGTGTCATAAAAAAATTATGAATTGCCCGATAAAAGATGATGTCTTTATGATATTGAAAAAGATGCTTGATGCTGATGGTATTATTCTTGCAACCCCAAATTATATTAACCAGGTTACTGCTTCCATGAAGGCATTGTTTGACCGTTCAAGCCATTTCATCCATTGCAAAAGATTACTGGGTAAATATGTTGCAGGTGTTGTTTCTTCAGGCAGTGGCATGGATAAGCCTGTCATTGATTACTTAAAACACTACAGTTTTACCTGTGGAGCACAATTTGCTGGTAGTGTTTATTCAAAGGTTCCTTTAAGTGAAGAAAAAATGGAAGAGGCATTTATTCTCGGACAGAAACTTGCCACTGCGATCAAAAACAAAAAAATTTTTAGCAATCAAATGAAAATTATCGAACAGGGAAAAGATCATTTCAGAAACATCATTATTGCAAGAAAACATGATTGGCAGGAAGAATATGAATACTGGAAAAACAAAAACTGGTTATAACTTACTACCAATAAAATATCAAAGAACAATGCTTGTCATCAACAATCAGTATGTGAAAAAAATCGACTATGATAAACTTCCTGTCATTAAACCTTCAAGACATATCATAATCAGCAATGAGCATCCATCATGGAAATTTCAACTTCATAATTATCTCATTTACCATGAAGGAAAATTCTGGTGTATGTGGAGTTTTGGACCAGAAGAAGAGGCACGTGTTGGACAAACTGTTATGTATTCAACAAGCAAGGACGGAATTTCCTGGGAAAGACCAGAAATTCTTGCTCAACCAAAAGATGAAGGTTTTGGTTATATTGCAAGGGGTTTCTGGATTTACAAAAACCAGTTCCTTGCACTTGCTGCTTATTTCACTGGTCCTGGGGCTTTTGGAAAAGGAAAGAAACTTCAACTTCATGCATACAGGTGGCAATACAGAAAATGGAAGTATATTGGAATTGTTTTTGATGACGCTATTAACAATTTTCCGCCGCAATTATTACCCGATGGAAAATGGATGATGACACGAAGGGATGTATTGATGAATGTTTATGTTCTTAAAGGAGGAGAATCTCTTGACCAATGGGAGTGTTATCCTGTTGTAAAAAGTAAAAACAGATTTAATTTTTTACCTGATGAACCATTCTGGTGGGTACTGGAAGATGGAAACATTGCAATGTTTTTACGAGACAATAAAGGTGGAAGAAAAATTTTCGGATGTTTTTCCATTGACAATGGAAAAACATGGACAGATCCGGTAAAAACAAATTTTCCGAATGCCACGAGTAAATTTTTCGGGTTGAAGACAGGAAAGAATTTTAGAGTATTTATTTCAAATGCCAATAGAAATATGAATGTATTGAGAAAGCAAATGCATCTATCAGTTTCACTTGACGGCAGGGTTTTTACTGGCATTGCACGACTTGATATTCCAACTGATGGTATGTCAACACTTCAATATCCGCATGCAATTGAGTATGATGGAAATTTGCTGATCGCATTTTCCAGAAACAAAAGAATCATTGAATTAATCACAGTTCCTGTTGAAAGAATTAAAAAATTGTTTAACACTTAATGTTGCATGTTAAGGAGGAAGCATGAGGAAAATATTTGTTCTACTTGCAGTGTCAACAATTTCCTGTTTTTCACAAACTCCCTCATTACTCAAACAGGAAATATTTCCCATTACAAATCCTGGTTTTGAACAGATGTCTGCGGGCTGGAATATCAGGGTTACTGAAAAAGGTCAGGTTGTTCCAGATATTGTTTATTCTTTTGAAAGTATAGCTGCAGAAGGAAAGTATTCCCTTGCCATAACATTGAACAAAAGAACTGGAACCTATATACCAAGAGCATTCCAGGTTGAAAAGGGGAAAAAATACTATCTCTGCGCAAAGATAAAAACTGTTGGTGAAATAACAGCAGCCATCAGAGTTGTTTATGGAGCAGTCGGCGAACCATATTCAAATAGAATTGGTTATGACTCTGATTGGTCAACAGCAGGAGTAACTTTTGTCGGCGGCAAACATATTTACGGGTATGGAGAACCAAAAAATCCTGACCCAAAAATTTCTTACTGTGAGTTGCGTCTTGAAGCAAATGGACTCGGAACTGCCTATTTTGATGACATCAGAATCTATGAAATGAAGGAATACGGAGAATATATCAGATTTAACCTTGTGAAACCTGAAGGCAAACAATATAAAGTAAAAATTCATGGTGTTTGTGGCGCACCAAAATGGTATTTTACAGTTTATCCTGCAAAGGATGTTTTTTCTTCTGGAACCCCAGGTCAGTGGATTGACCTCGGGCAATTTGACGAATTCAAAGGTAGAGGTACTGTTTATGCAGGCATTTATTTTGAACCTGTTTCAGAAAAATTCGATGAAATAGAAGCAATTATTGACTTTGCCTACATGCCTGATGAGTCGTGTATTATAAAAACTTTTCAAAGGAAGACACCTGGAAATATCATTGGCTTAATCCTGCCAAAAACAGAAAACAACCCTGATTCCTTCCTTTCAGGATTTCATCTTCTTGATGACGATATAAAAAAAAGGAATGAATTTGTAAAGTCGCTGAACCTTCCACCAGTAAATTTGAAAAAGTTTTATATTGAAGCACATCTAAAAGGATTTGGCAGTGTTTTCTCAGATCCTGTCATGGTTGAAACAGAAATTGACACCATCAAAACTATGGGCTTTAATGCCCTTGACACCCAGTATTCTGGGCTCGCAGGTGTCTACAGGCAAATTGCAGAAAAATATAACATCAAACAAACACACCATACATTCAGACTCAGTAATCTTCCAAAAGATCCTCAAACAAAAAAGGTTATATGTGACTGGCAAAAAATAAAAGATACATGCTCATCTTTCATTGAAAATACACTTGAAAACTTAAGAAAACAGGATCCAGAACAAATACCATTAATAAAATTCATTGATACAGGAGACGAAATTGCAGGAGAGGTATTTGGTGGTTTTGAATACGAAAATGGGTATAGAGAATATCTTAAATCCCAGGGATTAAAAGAACAGGATTTGAAAATAAAGAACTGGAATGAACTGAAAATTTATGGTTCCTGGTCATGGAGGGATTCATGGAAAATGAGACCAACAGATAGAACTGCCGTGGATTCCTGTATCAACTATTACTGGACACTGCGATACTGGAACTGGTGTACAGCAAAAACATACAGAATACTGGCTGAAGAAATTATTAAAAGAATGCCTGATGTAAGTATTAGAGTAAATTTTGGACCACCATGGGCATATGGATACTGTTCTTATATGAGGGGTGCTGAAATATGGGAATTTGCAAGGCAAAATAGTGTGACTGATTTCTGGAATGAGGACTGGCTAAATACTTCGGGCTGGAGAAATGCTGGAATTCAGATGGTTTCATATCTTGTTGATTTAAGCAGAAGTTGTGCAAAAATTAATAATGCTCAACTGAGTGCATTTGTTATGCCTGTTGGTGGAGAAGCCAATATCCAGTTAAAACTTGCTTCTGTTATTGGAAAAGGAGCAAAAAAAATCGATATCTATCGTTATGGACCTGCCTATTATTCGCCTGATAACTGGTCGGGTAGTACTGATATGACATCAGGAGTTGCAAAATTTACAAGGAAACTTGAAAAAGCAGAAAATATTCTTTTTCCGGGTAAGCCAAGAAATCCTGAGGTTGCCATAATATGGTCAGCAAGTGAACCTGTCTGGGCTACTGATGACGCAAGTATGTGGAATCAACAATTGATTTATCTTGCACTTCAACACAAACAAATTCCGGTTGACATTGTGGATGAATTTCTTGTTGAAAAAGGCGCTTTGAAAAACTACAAAGTCGCAATATTATCCAGCCAGTATCTGAGAAAATCATCAAAAAAGGCAATTGCAGAATGGGTCGCAAATGGTGGAAATTTATTCGTTGATGGAATTCCTGCAACAGGTGATGAATATGGACAGAATTGCGAATTACTTTTACCTGTTATTGGAATCAATGATATTACAATTGTTGATAGTGCCATTGGAAGGTCATTGAACCCTCAAAATGGTGTGTCTGATGCAATAAAAACAGGTGTAATAAAAATGAAAAATTTACAGGATTCAATTTATGGGGTTGGAAGAAAAATTCAGTTTAAAATCAGAAACCCTGAGAAAACAAAAATCATTGGAGAATGGGAAGATGGTAGCCCTGCAATTATTGAACACAGATATGGAAAAGGAAAAGTTTATTATGCTGGTACTTATACAGGGCATTCTTACAATGTTCCTGTGATAAGAATCCCAGGAAAAATTGAGACAGGATACAGGGAAAGCGAAAGAAAAATTATTACTGACTTTATCCTTGGTTGTGGTATTAACAGACCTGTGTGGTGCAATGTTGACTGCATTCAGGCAGACCTGCTTGAAAGTGATTCTGGGTGTGGAATTGTTCTATCCAATTATTCAGGCAGCCCACAAAATCAGGTTGAAATTAATATTGATGCGAAAAAAACCATTTCATCAGTAGAATCAGTTCAATACGGACAGTTAAAGTTTACTCAGGATACAAAAACAAAAATTGTCAAAATAAATTTGCCTGTTGATGTTTTTGATTTTATTCTCCTGAAATAATATGGCAAAAAATTTTCTTCAAATTGTTTTGTTCGGGGATTCAATGACATGGTCGCCAGGTGTTCCAGTTGGCGCAAGATACGTTGATTTTATCGAAGAAAAACTACTCAATTTCTATGGAAATGAATGGATTATTGATGTTGCTGCATGTGGTGATGGAGGTAATACTGCTGAAGAAGGTTTCGCACGAATTCAACGTGATTGCATTTCATACCAGCCCCATATTGTTGTGATTCATTTTGGAGCAAATGATTGTATCAGGGCTCCTGATAGAGAAAATTTCAAATCATACTACAGAAAAATTTTGAAAGAAATCAAAAACAATGCAACAAAGTATATGATTCTTGAAACCATTCCTACCCTTGACGAACAATGGCACAGTCAGAAAAATAATCCAAAAGCACTATTTTATGGTGGACTTGAAAACTACTTAGAATTTTTTAGCCACTCATTTATAAGAGAAACTGCAGAAAATGAAAATCTTCCATTACACGATAGATTCAAAATTTATCATAAAATCATACAGGATGATCCATCTTTAAGGGAAAAATTGATTCAAAAGGATGGAGTGCATCTTACTGAACAGGGTAATAAATTTTTCGCTGAAACTCTTGTTTCAATAATTCAAGACATTGTTCCGCAGATTAATCAATTTCCAGGAAATCCAGAAATATGGCTTGAGCAGGCAGAATTAAATCCTGTTTACATTGATTGCCTTCAGAAAATAGAAAATGCTTCATTAAAAGAATACCTTACAGAAACTCCAAACCTGAAAAGATTAATGATACAGAAAACAAGATCATTTTCAAAAAGGGCAATGGCTTTTGCAGATGATGAAGAAACAAAAAATCGTGCGATAGTAGTAGAATCTCTTGCTTCAGGACTGATGGCTGCTGAAAGAATTTTTAATAATCCTGATAATATTGAACTGAAAGAAAAAAGCAGAAATTGGGCAATTTCCCACCTTGCTAAAATATCAGAAAATCCATCAGCTATCGGACTAATGAAATTATTAAAATAATCCTGTTGATGCACTTCAGGAAATTTTATACAAAATTTCTTTAAATTCGTTTATCAAACCCCAGCATCTTTTTTGAAAGGAAAAAATCCTATAAACATCGGTGCTACAATTGAAGCATATCCTTTTTTTTAAAATCGTTTTCATCAGGTATATAACCAGCACAGTCATTTGCATATCCTGTGAGAAAATTATATTGGAATTGCCAAAACCTTCTGATTTATAATCAGAACTTTTTCAAATATTTCTCCACCAGCAATGAAAAATGCACAGGTATCTCCAAAGGTAATAGCATGAATCCCTGTTAGAAGAAGCAAAATAGTGGTATCCTAACTTTGTTACCAGTAAAATTTTATCTTTCCAACTACAGTGATATTGACAAAAAAAATGGGAGTGAGTAAAATACGACTATGGACAAAATGGACAAAATAAAAAATTTTTATAAAAACCTTCCGAAACAGAAAAGAATTATTTTCTGGGTTGCTGTTGCAGTGATTGTTCTTTCCCTCCTTGCAATTGGCAGAACAATTTATAGAGCCACAACAAGTAAAAATCCCACAGTAGAAAATTATATGAAGCTAATCAGAAGTAAAGACTCGAAAAAAAGGGAAACAGGGGTTTATACTATCGGATTATACAGGATCAAAGAAATGGCTGATACCCTTGAAAATATCATTAAGACAGACCCTGAAATCAGTGTAAGAAAAGTGGCAGCATGGGCTCTTGGAACAATAGACATCAACAGATTAGTAAAATTTCTTGATGCTCAGGATAAAGATATAAAAGAGATTGCAATGGATGCACTAATCAAATTAGACAAAAATAACGTCTCATATATGATGGAGCGATTTAACAATGAAAATGAAGAAGTGAAAAGGAAAATTATTGGAATTGCGGCATCAGTAAAAAATCCGTCGCTCAATGAGAAACTGATGGAAATCGCTGAAAATAAGGATGAAAATATTGAAATAAGAATTTCAGCACTTAATATTTTGAAGGAAACAGGAACAATGGATTTAGAAGGAAGATTAAACGCAATTTATTATAGTGACCCTGTGTCTGAAATAAAGGACGCAGCAAAACAAACACTTGATTTTATCAAAAACAAGGAGAAGAAACAATGAAACGCGGGTTTACACTTGTTGAGCTTCTTGTGGTAATAGCGATTATTTCTATGCTGGCAGGGCAGATTATGCCTTCGCTATCTACTGCAAGAGAAAAAGGAAGGCAGGCAAACTGCATAAATAATTTTCATCAGATTGGACTTGCGATTGAGATGTATTACCAGGATTATGATGACTATCCTACATGGCTTTCAATTATGGTACCTTCATACCTTGGAACAGACAAAGTATTTATATGCCTTACTGACAGATACAGGGGTGTATCAGGACATGGCAATACATTGTTCCCTGGAGCAAATGATATTCCACCAAATCAAATACCAGGATATACTCCACCCTATGAACCAGAATTTGCGTACCGTAATCCAAATGTTACTGCCTGCAGTTATTCATATGAATTCAGCCCATGTCGGTGTGAATGGTTCATGCAGGGTTATGCAAGTGGAACATACACTGATACTGATTTGAATATGGCAGATACAAATCGGGATGGAACGGTTTCCTGGAAAGAAGCAAAAATGTGGCAGGCAAGTACACAGGGACTTTCTGATACACTACCAATTGTCAGGTGTTTCTGGCATTATTACAACTATGGACAAAAAGTACTGAATCTTGCATACAAGGATTACCACGTATTTACAAGCAGACCTTACTGGGAAAATTCCTCTGATTGAGTTATTTGAATTTTTTTAATATACACTGGACAAAAGTAACATCAGGAGTAAATAAATTTTCCCACCATAACAGAAAAGATTTCTCATCACCAACCCATTTGAGGTAATATTTTTTTAATGACTTTTTCAATTTCTCAATTTTTACCATAATCAACTGCATTCTTTTTTTCATATTCTTTTTCATTTCCACAGGCATCTGATCTCTTGTTGAATACCACCACCTTGCTTCTTCGATAATGTACCTGAGTTGATGCTGTAATAATTCAGCTGAAAGACATCTTTTCAGTCCCTCACCGAAACAACCTGAAATTTTTTCTTTTTCAATTGTTTCAAAAACATTTTCATTTAATGAATTTTTTGCTGAAACCATCCACAATATATCATCAAGAGTCCATTGCCCATCAAAAATTTCAGGCATATCAAGTTCAGATGCAATTTCTTTTGTGGCTTTTCTAAAATCTTCAGGTTGTGTTTTACCTGTCCAGGAAACCCTTGCAAATTGAACAATGTTGTAAAGTGCAAGAGTCCACGGAGCATTGATTGGTGCAAAGGAATGACCTCTTGCCCACATTGTTCCAATAATGCCTTCTCCATTGTAATCAATGATTGCCCTGCACATTCCTGCTGGATTTAATAGTCCCCTGATATAGTCAGGATGAAATGCCCTATCAGCACTCATATACAAACCGCATGCTCCATAGAATTTTCTGCCTGTGGTTGCCATCAATCTCAATTGTGAAAAACTTAAAGGATAACCTGTGTTTTCATCCATACCAATCTGTGTGATTTCTTTCTCATCAAGGTCTTCAAAAAATTTTCCATTTTCTGGAAACTGTAAAATGGTTCCTGGCTCCTGATACTGATGATAAAATTGTTTTTTTGCTGGTCTGAAACCTTTATAAAAAACAAATTTTGATGTATTGCCTGTTGATTGATAATCCCATGGCACAAGTATTACCCTTTTGTCAATATCTCTCACAAGGTCAAGCCGACCACTGCCAGTAAACATATCAGCCCATGCCATTGGAATTTTATTATGTTTAAATACCTCGTTCCACACAAAATTAACATGTTCAAGATAAAGTTCAATTTTTCCACCAAGTTTCTTCATTTTATTTGAACATTGCCTGCACAATCCTAATTGCCTTGTTTCATCCTGTCCTACATGAATATATTTTGATTCAGGATGAAGCATACAAATAATGTCAATCAGGTTTTCAATGTATTTTCTTACTTCTTTCTTTGATGGACATAATTGTGATGGATACTGAGGGTTTTCAAACAAAATTTCTGTTCCTTTTAATCTTGAAAGATACTCAACATGGCCGAATGTCTGAACAAGAGGAATCCATTCAATCCCGAGTGCTTTTGCCTTTTCAATCAATGTTCTTATTTCTTTTTCAGTGTATCTTTCGTATTCAGGAAACTGATGTGGCAGCGGAAGACAGGGTAACCTGTGTTCGTATTCAACAATGACTCCATTAATTCCCCATCTTGCAATCTGTTCAAGAAGATGAGAAAAAACGCGATACGGAATTTTTGGACCTTTCAGGTCAATATGTAGAAATCTGTTCTTGATTGCAGGAACTTGAAATTCAACCCTCCACGAAGGAAGATTTTTTTTATCACTAAAAATCATTTAAAACTCCCTGTAAAATATTCATTGTACCTGATTACTTTTCGTAATCTATGTAATCCAATTTTTTATTCAGTGTAATCAAAAAGGAAACCATGAAATTATTTCATTTGCAACAATTTGATGACCCTGCCTGTTCGGATGATTTACCCATGAAAGAAGTGATTCAGGTGGAATTCCTGAAGATACTGCCTTTTCAAATGCATTAAAACTATCAACAAGTCCAACTTCTTCTTCAGATGCAATTGTTCTGATAATTTCTGCAATTTGTCTTAAAGGTTTTCCATATTCCTGGTTCGGATCAAAAACACTTATATCCCATGTCGGAGTTAAAAGTATTATGAAAGACCCGTATTCTTTTGCCTCTTTTACCATTTGTTTCCACGCACACATCACTGTGTTATGGTCAAATTTTCTATCATTAAGCCCATAGTCAATCAATACAAGGTCAGGTCTATGGCACAAAACATCCTTTGAAAATCTTTTTGCACCTGAAACTGAATCTTCTCCACCAATAGCAGTAACAATTATATTAATAACAGCAAAAGGAAATCTTTCTTTAAGTTTTTGATGAACAATGTGTGGGTATGCATTAAAAGTGTCAACGTGTGGAGTGGCAAAATATCCAGAAGGAACACTGTGACCATGAAATACAATATTAACTGTCCTGTTTTCAGGCCATGGTTTTCTCAACAAATTTGAAAGTCCAGCAAGATATATTTTCTTATCTGCAATCGCCATTTTTCTCCTCCAGTATTTTCATCTCAAAAGGATTTAACTCCCAGATATTATTGATTTCTCCTGTCTCAACATTCTGCCATGGTTGACTTAAAATAAGTGTATCTTTTTCATTAAGATAGTTTGCAATAACAAGAGAAAAATTGTCATTAACATATGCTGTTAAAACCAGTCCTGGCCATTTTCTACCAGAAATAAGTGTTCCATCTTCTATGTCAATAAACACATGGGTTGCTGGCTTTGTCATATTTTTGTAAAACTCAAAATAATGGAAATAGTTTTCAATCGTTTTTGGATTTCCAGGAACAGAATCCCATGGAGAATAAACAGGAAAATCTTCAGGATGTTTAGAATAATGTTGTCTGATAACATCAGGATGAGCAACTGCAAGGGAACCTTTCTTATATTTCAGTTTATCGCCTTCATACATTTTCCCAAGAATTGGTCTACCATGATAAAGAACAGGAAATTGCAGATAAGGAATTGTAAGTGCATAAAGCTTGTTCTGGTCTTCAACAGGTACAACACGCCAGTCAGGTATATAGAAAACAAATGGTGGAAGGTTTTTTACTGTTTTTCTCATCTGGTTCATATCTTTTATGCCTTCCCCGACATAAAGATAATCCCAGCATTTAAAAAATGGTGCTGAAGAAATCTCTGGATTACAGAATTCCCATGCATGCAATGTAAAAATCCCATTGTATCTTTTCACAATTGTGTATATTTCCTGAATCAAGTCCTCAAATGCTCCATGATGTGTGGCTGACTCTTCAAATGCATCAATGTGTCCCTGTTGCGCTTCAGGCGGATCAAGAAATGCAAGTGGGTCATATCCAACATCATCATAAAGACCATCAATTTCATACTCTTCAAAAAGTTTTTCAATATTATTTAAAAGAAAAGCCCTCCAATCAGGACTCCTTGGTGAACACAACGCATAATTGAAATAACCCTCATTAAGACAGAGTGCTTTGCCTTTGTAATAAGAAACCCAGTTCGGATTGAAATTTTTACTTCTCATGTCATAATAACCGCTTGAAATATAAGGAATAATCTTCAATCCATTTTCATGGGCAAGAGAAATCATTTTTTTAAAACCCTCTAAGTTATTCGGTGTAAATTTATCTCCACCGAAGATTTCTAATGCATCATTCCATTCCTCATGAATTTTCACCAGTCCCATCCCCTTTTCCCTGTAAAGTTTAAAATTTTTCTCATCATACTCATTGGGCATCGGACATTTCTCTGCAGGATATTCACCCCAGTTATACCATACATGCCCAGCAATATAATCAATTAACACCTCGTGTTTTTTACATTTTCTGATAAACATCCTTGCCTTCTTTAAATTTTCAAGTCGTCTTTTCTCTTTTTCATATTCCCAGATTTTTATCATTTTCTCCTCCGCGATAAACCATTTTCAAAGATTCATTGCCTCATCAATCATCGCAAAAAGGTTTTCAGCAGGAACATCAGATTGAATGGTAATGCCTGGTTCAAGAATATAACCACCGTTTTTTCCCATAATGTCTTTTAATTTTTTTACTTCATCGCGCACCTGCTGTGGAGTACCACTAACCAGCAAATCCTGTGTCCTTATTCCGCCACAGAAACATAGATCCATCCCAAATTCCTTCTTAAGATAAAAAATATCCATTGCTTCCGGCTGTATTGGATGAAGAATATCAAGACCAAGTTCAATCAGGTCAGGAATCACTGGAATGATATTTCCACAGGAATGTTGAAAAATTTTTTTATTGTTTTTCTGTGCATAACTGTAAATTTTCCAGAGAAATGGTTTGATAAATTTTCTCCACGCATCAGGAGAAATCAACATTCCTTTCTGTGTGCCATAGTCATCACTTAAGGCAATTGCTTCAAATTCAAATCTTTCAAATAAAATTTCCATTGTCTGCAAAATATAGTCAGTAATACCTGAAAGAAGTTCAATCACAAATTCAGGATTATAAACAGTATCAATGAGTAAATTTTCCATTCCCCTCATAAATGTTGCTCTTTCCCATAAATCCCCAACCCATATAATCCGATAATGTTCTTTTTGCTTTTCGCACCATAATCCAATATCTTCAAATCTGTACGGAAGCCCTGGGTCAGGAAATCTGTATCCAGCAAGTGATGGTTCTTTGAGTACTGGCCCTATGGGAGCACCCCTGTCTATCTTATTCGTTGACCATTTGACACCATATTCATCAATTGCTTCTGGACCAAAAATTGATGGGTCTGCATACAATGGCTTGATGGATTTTGGAGAAGTCATCCGTATCGGTAAATTAATCGCATCAGCAATGGGTGAACCATATCTCTGTTCAGCAATTTGCAGTGAAACAGGAGAAAACATAAAATTATATGGAACAGCCATCTCCCTGTGATTTATAACTGCTTCAATCCATTTTCTATCGTTTGGTGGTCTCATCGGGAATTAGATTATCATATATTTTTTTTGTTTCAAGTTAAAATACACCTGGTGGTATAATAGTGGTATAATAAACTTATGCTACAGAGTCGACTTTCAGAACTTATCAGACAGAGAAAACCATCGCTCGGAGGATGGATAAACCTGTGTGACCCAGCCATAGCAGTAATAATGGCTCATGCTGGATACGACTGGGTTTTGATTGACAATGAACACAATCCATTCACAGAAACACAGATTCAATCCATAATTTATGCTATCAGACCAACCTCAGTAACACCAGTCATCAGGGTCAGGGGAAATGACCCATCACATATTAAGTGGGTGCTTGATTCAGGAGCAGGTGGAATCATGGTTCCTATGATTGAAAACATTGAGGACGCAAAAAAAGCAATTTATTATTCAAAATATCCACCTGTTGGAAATCGTGGATACAGTCCTTTGCGTGCAACTGATTTCTGGACATTCAAAAAAGAATATGAAGAAACAGCCAATAGAACAATCCTTTTGATATGCCAGATAGAACAGTTTTCTGCTGTGAAAGACATAGAAAAAATCGTGCAGCTTGATGGAATTGATGGAATATGGATCGGGTATACAGACCTTGCTTTTTCAATGGGATTTCAGGGAAATTTCAAACATCCTGAAGTACAAAAAGCAATTGAAAAAGTTATTGAAATTGCAAATAAATATCAAAAGCCATGGGGTATGCCTGCCCAAACACCAGAAGATTTTGCAAAAATGATCAGTAAAGGAGCATTGTTGATGATTTCAGGCTCAGATTCATCTTTTATCACTGCTGGTGCTTCAGAAAGAGTAAGGCAATGCCGCGATGCAATTATGAAAATCAAAAATACTTAAGTTTTCCTTAACCCCTCATTAATTCTTTTTGCCGTCTTTATTGCATCTTTTATAGCAAATCCAGCACCACCTACCATAAGAATCAAACCAACCAAAGTAAATGCAACATATTTTTTGGGAATGTATTTCGTAATTGATTCTTCCTTTTTGGTTTCCTTCTTTTCTTCCTGGGCTTTTTGTTCCTTCTCAACTTCTTCCATCACAATTCCTTCTTCTGTCATTGGTACGGGCTTTTCTGAACCAATGCCAGTACCTTCAGAAACCGTGCTCATTTCATGAGACCCACCAAACGATCTTATTTCCTTTACCGTGACAATAAGACCCCACAGAAAAAGTACAAGTCCCACAACCACAGTAATGAAAAATAATGCTCCTTTTCCAAATTGACCATTATAAACCTGCCCAAGACCTGGACATAATGTTGAAAGTACTGCTGCTGCTCCTGTGGATTTTTGCTCATATTTTCTTCTAACAGATGCCCTGATTTCTTCTTCTTCAATAATTCTCGCTTTTTCTTCTTCGCTTAAAATTCCCATATTCCCTCCTTTTAAGTTTATTTAAAAGGAATCAATCCCATCTCTATTTCCCTTTTTCAATATTTCCTTCATCTCCTTTTAATTTCTCCCTTTCATTCCTATCACTCATAAACCCATTTTACTGACTTTATTTCTTCAAAAATTGCAGGTAATTTCTTGAAATCCTTTGATATCGGCATTGTAATGAAGAATACCTCAATAAATTCATTTTTCTTCAACTGTTTTTTCTGTGGAACTGAATTAATAAAAATAAAATCTTCTCCTTTACCCAGGACGCCTCCACATATGAGTCCTGCACCCTCTCCTTTTCCATCATGAGCATAAAGCCATTTGACAGCCCCAATTTTATTGCTCTGTGTACTCTTCAATGGACCGAGTTTATAATTCATAATTTTGTCACCTTCAGGATAGGCATAGTATTTAAACTTGTTTGCTTCTGAATTACCACTCATACCCCAGTTAATTCCACAAATATGTGTTCCTTCTCCCACATATGTAAATCTTGAGTCAACCGCAATAAATGGATATTTTTTCCTTATCTCAAGGAAAATAACGTGCAGATAATCATTGTCAATTACCTTGTTTTGATTTTCTACTGAAAAAATTGCTTTCACAACTTTTCTATCAGGCTTATCCACAACAAGTTTTGCTTCTTTCATCTTTCCTGTAATAAGGTCCTTATTCGCAGTGAAATCTTTTGCACCAAAATACATCATATAACCAGCTGAATATATCCCGTCAGAAGAAACATCATACAGGGCACCTTCTGTGGCAAGCAAAACATCTTGCTCTTTAATTTCAACATACAATCTTTCCTTTGCAGCATTCAAAGAAGAAACTGAAAAAAACAAGAAGGCACAAAACACACACATCAATACTTCTTTTTTTCTTTTCATACTCCCTCCTTTCCAGGATTTGATATTGCCTGTTTATAGTTTTTCACAAGATTATTTTGATGTCAATCCTGTACCGCATAAATCATCACAGGTGCAGTGATACCGCCTGTTCCAAGTTCATTTAATCTTTGATTTGTAATTTTCACTGCAACATAATTTTCTCTTCCACAAATCACATAGTCTGTGATATCAAATTCAAATGGAACAAATGCCTTACCGTGGCTAATTCCAACTTCTTTTCCATTAACCCAGACCCTGGCAAGTTCATCAACACCACCAAACCATAAAAACAATTTCTTTCCTTTGAATTTTTCAGGAATCATCACTGAACTTCTGTACCAGGCATCACCTTTATAATATCTGAGTCCCTGATCACTCCATGACAGTGTCTTTGTCTTTATCTTTGTCCAGTTTCCACCAATTTTTCCTGTCCTGAAATAACCAAGTTCTTCTCCAAGGGATTCAGGGTCAATAAGAAAGTCCCATTCATCATCAAATCCTGCAACAAAAACATTCTTACCGGTTGTTCTTTCGTATCCCTGTTCCACACATGGAGAAAAAAATCTTCTCATGTAAGATGTTGCTGCCTTTTCAGCAAACATTTGAGGATTATATTTAAAAGCAATCTGCTGAATTTGTTTAAGTTTCTCAAGGTCTTTCATCGCAGAGACAAAATCAAATTTATTTCTGTTTTCAAGTATTGAAAGAAATGACTGGAGATAGTCATAAGAAAGTCGGAAAATAGCAACCTTTTCAGCATATTTTGTATTCTTTGTGAGTGCTTCTGCTCTTTTAAGATACTGGTCAGCAGTTTTCATAACCTGCTGATTATAGATAAAAGGAAGATCATATGAACAACCCGTATGATAATCTGCATCTTTTAATGCAGAATCCATCAAAATGATATACTTTTCCATTTCTCCTGCAGCAGGACCAAAAAAGTTTACTGCAAAATCATGTATCAGTGCATCAACATCTGCCTTATGATTCCAGAAAAGTTTTGTGGCAATATAAATTGTTGGAGTCATACTTGCCCAGTGGGGTATTGTTTCAATCCTCCATCCCTTGACCCCGAGTTCCTTTGCAACAGGAATTTCATCCCTGATTGCATGAACTTTGCTGAAAGGAAAACCAGGGTCAGCAAGATTAAAAAGATATCCTCTTTCGTATGTTTCAGGAAGTATTTTTCCCCATGCTTCCATTATTTTTCTGTAATAACTTCTCTCAGGACATATTGGATTTGACATCCCATGAATTCTGCACAAACTGATTGGTGCAAATAAAGGAACAATTCTCGAGTCAGGTTTTACCTTCACAGGTGGTTTCATGTAACAGGAATAACAATAGAAAACAATTTTTTTGTTCGGGAATTCATCAGAAATACCTTCAAGAACCTTATTAAAAAACCAGATGTATCTATCTGTCATTGATACACTGTGCTCAAACTTATCAAAATCTCCTGCATCAAGGGCTTTACAGTTTTCACACTCACAGAAGCCACCACCATCGTTCGGTCCCATCCCAATCCAGGGGGCATCAGGATTTTTTCTGAAAAAATTCTTTGTTTCCTGAATTGCTCTTTTAAGAACCTCTGGATTTGAAATACATAGTTGCGAGGTCTGTCTTTTCCCATTAACAAGTGCAAATAACTCAGGCTCTTTATTTATGTCTGCTTTCCCAATATTTATTCCGTGCGCAGCTGGAAGATTTGGACCACCAAGTTTCATCCTTCTGTACCAGGTTTTATCAACAGCCATCTGAAGATGTCTTGCAGAAAAAGAAGGAACCTGAACATTATCCTGCTGTTCAACAGTAATTGTCTTTTTCTCTGGAATCACTGTTCCAATATCTCCTGGCATATACCACCGTACACCGATTTGTTCAAGGAGTTCGTACACCCCGAAAAGTGTTCCTTCAGGAGAAAGCCCGGCAATCCTGATGTAACTGATACCAGAAGGATTTGATTCTGCCTTAATCATGAAACTTGCAGGATCATCACCTTTTGCACGAATTGCCTTCTCCATATCAGGTGTCATACCTGCTTTTCCAAGGAATATATAGCAAACTTTTTTATCCAGTGAAGGATTAATTTGCCATGTTTTTTCTGGTGTTTGCTGAACAATTTCAATTTTACAACCTGAGATTTTTTCAATGTGCTCGGCAAGTTCTTTTGCAGCAAACTGTTCATCTGGATCTGGCTGGGATGGAATAAGAATTACTGATTTTGGATTTCCATTCTCCACAATTGTAACTGATTTTGCTAAACACAAATTCACAAGCACAAAAAAAGATAATACTGCCACAATTATTTTCACTTTTTTTCCTTTTTAATTTCTTCCAGAATTTCTGCCACAAGTTTTTCTATTCTTCTTCCATACTCAATATAATTTCTGTATCTGAATTCTGCCTCGGATTTTATTGATGGGTCATGGTAAACAACAGCCATATGTGGTTCAATCGAGATTCCGCCATCATAACCGTTTTTAAATAAGTCGGTGAGAACTTCCTTTACCATCCCCTTACCTTCGCCTGGAAATGTACACACGTGTTTACCATCTTGTTTTACATACCCATCCTTAATATGAACGTAAACAATGTGTTCCTTCACATGAGTATAAAATTCCCACGGATCCTGCATTTTATACGGCTTTGGTCCTCGCACATCAGGATGAAACAGTGGATTGCCTGTATCATAAACAAGTTTCAGGGCAGGTGAATTAACACCCTCAAGAAGTCTGAGAGTATGTTCCCAGGAAAGAGCACCCCAGCCCGAACAGTTCTCATGCACACACAGGACTCCACCATCTTCAGCCATTTTCACAATTGTCTTAACCCTTTTGATTGCTTCAGATTCCCAGTCCCTATCAAGAACTTCTTCAGGAATTGCAAAACTCATAATTCTTATCATTTTCGTGCCAAGTCGATGCATTCTTGGTATTGCTCTTTTCATTTCCTCATAACTTCTGTCGGGTGGCTCTGTAATTTTCTGAGACCAGTTTGCAACCCCACTTCCAAAACAATTGATTTTTATTCCTGCCTGTTCAAGTTTTGCAACCACCTCATCAAATTTCCTATCATCAATCATCGTAAGATTAACACCATCAATTCCCCTTGCCTCAATGTATTTCCATCCAAGTTCTTTTGTTGCCCTGATCTGACCATCAATATCAGGTGCTGCCTCATCTGCAAAACCTGTAAAATACATATTCCCTCCCCGTAAGGTTATGTTCCTTCAATGTTTTCAGGTAAATGGATTGTACTGTCAACACTCTGTACTTTCTCTATTTCTTTTGGTGATACTCCAAGTTCCTGAAGTTTTTTTATTGATGGCATCAATCTCGCTTCAAAAGAACCTATAGTATTATTATAATTTTTTACAACACTGTCAATTGCTTTACCTGTGTCCTTTAGATGTTCAACAAAAATTGTCATTCGTTCGTATAACTGGTGTCCGATCGTAGCAATTGCGCGGGCATTTTCAGTAATGGAGTACTGCTGCCAGCCAAAGGCAATGGCTTTCAATAACCCAAGAAGTGTTACTGGTGTTGCAATAAGAACTTTATTTTCAGCAGCAAACTCAAGTAAACCAGGGTCAATTTCATACGCAGCACTTATTGACGCTTCATTTGGTACAAACATGATAACAACCTCTGGTGCCTGTTTAAACTGTGACCAGTATTTCTTGCTCGCAAGATTCTGGATTGTGTCGCGAACCTTTTTCGAAAAAATACGAAGTTTCTGCTCTCTTTGGGAAGATTCAGCATTCATCGCTTCAAGATATGCACTCATAGGACTTTTTGCATCAACCGGAAGAATGCCGCCGTTTGGTAAGTGAATTACCATATCAGGTCTTCCTTCTTCAGAACTCCATTGTTCATCATAATCAACATGCTTTGTCATTCCTGCCAGTTCCACAACCCTTCTTAACTGAATTTGCCCCCACTGACCACGTACCTCTGTGCTTTTAAGTGCCTGATTTAACTGAACCGTAAGCATCCTCAACTGGTCCTGAGCATTGAACAAATGCTGAAGTTGTTTTTGAAGCCCTTCATAGGAAGATTCTCTTTTCTTTTCAATCTCACGAATTTCATCGTCCATTTTTTTCAATGTTTCTGAAAGGGGTTCAAAAAGTTTCTGAAGTTCAACCTTATGAGTGGTCCAGTCGCCGCGAACCTGCTGAAGAATGGATTCAAGGGATTGCTTTGCAGTTTTCAAAAAATCCTCTGCATTTCCCCTTAATGCCTGACTTGCAAGGGAACTGAAAGCATCTTTCAATTGTTCCTGTGCCTTTTCTGTCCATAAAATCTTTTCGTTATTCAGTTGATTTTCTTTTTTCAATTCTGCGATTTCCACCATCAAGCGGGCATTTTCATCAGTAAGTTTTTGTATCGCAGTTTCAAGTTCAGAAATTTTTTTATCCTTTTCCCTGAGAGATTTTGAATTCTCGCGGACAAAGACAAAATACATTGCAGTGACTACAAGAATAACAACGATATAAATCAAATGACTCATATTTCACCTCTTTGATTATTATACATCTTTTTTCTCTTGTCTTCATACATTAATCTGTCTGCCTGAGAAAGAAGTTCATCAATTGAAGATTCCACTGATGGGTCATATTTCAATACTCCAGCACTCAATGAAATCTCTGTTTTTTGTCCTGATTGTTTGTTTCTCCTATCAATTGCTTCAGAAAGACGTTTCAGCAAAAGTTCCCTATCATCTCCTGTGGCTTCTGAAGCAATCACAGCAAACTCATCTCCACCAATCCTTCCAATGACATCAGATTTCCTGAAAACCTTTTGTAAAATTAAAGCGGTTTCCTTAAGAACCCTGTCACCTTCCTGGTGTCCAAATGTATCATTGATATTCTTCAATCCATCAACATCAATGAATACAAGATAGAAACTTCGTCCTGTCCTTTTTGCTCTTTTCATCTCATGCTCAGCAAGTAAGAAAAAGCCCCTTCTATTATAAAGACCTGTAAGTTCGTCTGTTATTGAAAGTGCTCTCAATTTTTCCTCAAGGATTTTTCTTTCTGTAATATCAATACCTGAACTGATAGTACCTGTAATTCTCTTGAATCTATCAAATATTACAGTATTTCTCCACGCAATAATTCTCTCCTCGCCATTCTTTGTCAGAACAGGATTTTCTATGTATTTAACACTTTTTTTGATCTTCCCTGATATCAGACGAAAATGTGCGCTACGTATTTTTTCTCTGTAATGCTCAGGTAAAACTGTATCAAACCAGTTTTTACCAATTAATTCTTTTTGTGAATACCCAAGGACTTCAAGACCTGCTCTATTGATGAGCTTTATGTTCCCTTTTCTATCAAGAACAACGATTATTGAACCGGCTATATCAAGATATTTTTTTGCAATGTCTCTTTCTTCTTTAATAATTGTTTTTGTTTTTCTAAGATTCGTCCAGACCCTGATGTTGGATATTGAAAGTTCTGCAACTTTTACTATTGATTCCGCAAGATATCTGCGATAGTCATCATAATTATCTGTCATAAAATTATCAAGTTTTAAAACCCCATATTCCTGTTTTCGGTGAGATATTAGAAGATAGAGACAGTTGCTTTCAATAAGTGATTTTCTCGAACTGTTTCTGAGTTTTTTTAAAATATCTGGTTGTACATCACAGGGATAAAAAAATTGAACTTCTTCGGGATGAAAAACAACTGTATAAATGTCAATGATTGTTTCAATTACCTGTTTTTCTGTTGCTATGGCACTGAAATTTCCAAGAAGGTCAAATGTAAGAGAAAGTTCTGAAAGCTTCCTTTTAAGAACAGAACTTTCACTGGATAGACAATCATTTTTGAAATTCAAAATGCAGTTTTCAATTCGTGATAAAAAATAATTTATCCCTGCATGAAAAACCTGATACTTTGATTTTACTTTTGAACTTATCCTGTATATGCCGGTATCAATCACAACAATGTTTTTTTTCTCAAAACTGCCTTTATCTTTCAACTGACAGGGCAACAGAAATTTTGCCGCAGATTTTCTCACCATGTATGGGTCAACAAGTAATTCCCAGCATCCTTTGAGATTCGTCAATGAAATTTTTTCGTTCTCAACCATTTCAGGTAATTCCATGCAGGGACTGTAGAAAATAAATATTTTTGAAAATTCGGGATTTGTGATAGTTTCCAGTATTTCACTTTTTGAACAAACTGAAACAATTTTAAAATAAGGGCTATCAATGCTTTTATTTGCATACTCTGCTTCCTTTTTCAAATGCCTGCATACAATAATGCACAATTTATTTTCACCATTCATTTTTTTATCCAATTTCTTTCATTTCCTTTTCAAGTATTTCAATAAAAACATTAACGATTTTAGGATTAAATTGTGTCCCACTATTCTGTTTCAATTCATCTATTGCTGCTGATTGAGACATTGGTGTTCTGTATGCCCTTGCAGAACGCATTGCATCATAAGCATCTGCGACAGTTAGTATTTGAGCCAGAAAATTAATACTGTCCCCTGCCAGACCATCAGGATACCCTGTACCATCAAATCTTTCATGGTGTTGCCTTACAATATCAAGGGCATCTTTTTCAAAAAACACAGGTCTGAGAATTTCCTCTCCAATAGATGGATGTTTTCTGATCATTTCTCTTTCTTCCTCAGTCAGAGGTTCGATTTTTTGTAAGATGCTTTCACTTATTCCAAGTTTTCCTATGTCATGCAATAAAGCAATTTCCCTGAGCATTTTTATTTTCTTTTCAGGCACGTTCATTTTTCTTGCTATCATTTCTGAATAAAAAGCAACACGTTCAGAATGCCCTTTTGTATAAGAATCCCTTGCTTCAAGAATGGTTACCAGAGAACGCATTGTTCTGTAAAGATAAGTATCAAGTAATTTCCTTGATGTTTTAAGTCCTGTGGTCATCTGATTGAAAGCACGAGCAAGCTGTCCGAACTCATCATTGTCCCTGACGGGTATGTGAGATTCAAAATTCCCTTTTTGAACATCCCTTATACCCTGCACAAGGTCAGTTAATGGCACTGAAATTTGACGCGAGATAAAAAAACCTGCTACTGCCACAAGTATGGTCAGAACAATTACAATGCCGAGTACCTGGGAATAAATCATTCTGTAAACTTTTGTAATATTTGTTACGTCATAATCCATTTTCAATACTGCAAATGGTTTTCCTTCTGAATCCCTCACAGGAACGTATGCAGTCATATAACGAAATTTACCATAACTGTATATCCTGTTTGTTACAAAGGGAACAACAAGCCCCATCATAATTCCCGGAAAATTTTCAGCACCATAGGAATTCCCTGCGAGAATCGTTTTATTATCATTTCCTGTAGAAGCACCCGCAATAACATAAAAATCTTCATCGTTTTTCCTCACCATTATATAAACTGAACGTACTTGCCCAATATTTCCTAAAAATCTCTTCACCTTCATATCAAAAGCAGAAAAATCCATTGTTTTCTCAGATGAATCTGGCATAAAGCGCTCTATTTCTATTGATGTTGCAAAAGTATTTGCAATACTGAGTAATTCTGTTTCCAGTATCTTTCTGTGAACCTTTTTCATGTAATATGCAAGAAGAATGTTACCCGAAAGGATAATAATAAATAATGGGAGAGTAAGAGTATAAAATATTTTCGCACGAAAACTTTTTCTTCTTAATGGCATCGTTTTTGTCAAATAAGTTTATGATTTTGCCACAATTGTGAGATATTTATCAAGTGAGAGTGCATCCGCTGGTGATATACTAACAATCTGGCATCCATAATAGAATATTGGGCCAATCCGTGTTTCATTTAACACAACACATTCAGCTTTCACAATTGAAGAGAAATGTTTAATTACAAGATGCATCTCCACTATGTACGTTTTTCCAACCCTCAATTGTTGCCTTGTTTCAATCCTTAAACCTGACCTGCTGACATTGATAATACTGATATCAATGCTTCCACCAAGAATCCCTTTCTCTATTATTTTACCACCTAACAGCCCTGTATCATAACGATATTCTTTCCTGCTATCAATTGCAATGGGAGATGTTCTTACTACTGTCATCCTTCGCAAAGATGGACAGAATATTTTGCATGTAAAGTAATGCCATTTACCTTCCCATAGAAAAAATGCAGTTCCATTTTTCCCCATTCCGCTTTCGCCGGGTGATTGATCTGTCAATTCAAGAAAAATCTCACCCTGTTTCCCTGTACCAATGGCGCGGGCAGTATGCTGGCGGTTTTCAACCCGTATGATAAAATCTTTCACACTTCTGAGGTCAAGTGGTACCATATTACCCCATAATTACTTTACCTTTTTACACAAAATCAGTCAATACTCACGATTTTTTCATAAGTATGTTATAATCCAGAGAAATGGAGGTGTTATGTTTTTTGAGATTTTCACCAGGGTACTTGCAATTTTTTTAATAATATTTCTTGGGGCTATTGCAAGGAAAAATAATTTTTTGACCGCCGAAACAACAAGCAAAATCTCCCTGTGTGTTACAAATTTCTTTTATCCAGCCCTGATTATATCATCAATTACATCTAACTTTTCAGCACATTCTCTTCTTTCACATCTTGTGCTTCCTGCAGGAACAATCATCATTATGACTGCTGGATACATTACTGGTATGCTTTTTTTGAATTTTCTCACATTTGAAAGTGACAAACAAAAAAATACATTTCTGTTTCAGAGTACAATCAATAACTATTTTTTCCTACCACTTCCGATCATTGCAATGTTTTTTGGAGATAAAGGGGTTGCATATCTTGTCTTTTCTTCTCTTGGTTCTGAAATTTCTGTATGGACCATTGGTATTCTCGGGCTTACAGGAAATCAACTTGGGAAAAAGTCATTAAAAAATCTTATCAGTGTCCCCATCATATCTCTTATTTTGTCAATCGCAATTGTTTTTTTTAAAGATAGTTTTGTTCTATCATCCCTGTCAAATAATAAACTGTTGAAAACAATACTTACAGAAATTTCTGGTTCTATTGAAATGTTTGGTAAGGCAACTGTTCCACTTGCTCTTTTTACTGCTGGAAGTAGAATGTCTGAATTTCCAATACAAAAAGTAAAAACACAAAAAATATTATGGATTGTGTTTCTGCGTTTGATTTTTATTCCAGCATTATCATGCGCAATTTTAACATTTTTACGAATAGAAAAAGAAATATTTTTTGTTCTTGCGACTGTCGCAATAATGCCATCTGCAATCGCAAGCATTATCCTGAGTGATACATATAACGCAGATATTGAATTTGCTTCTTCAAGCGTACTTGCAACACACATTGTTTCGCTTTTCACAATTCCTGCATGGCTAACATTTCTAATGCGATAGAATCTTAAAAATGGTATAATAAAGTAACCTCCAGGAGGTTCAAATGATTCAGTTAACCGGGAAAATTGTCAAGGTTAGATTTAAGAAATACTTTGAGGAACAGAGATTATGGGTATTTGTTGGGAAGGTTCTTGATTTTTCTGAAAACTGGATAATGGTCGAAGGTAGAGGATTGATTATCTCAAAAGGTAAACTTACTCCTGTGGAAATAGACGAACAGATACGTACACTTTTAATACCAAGGGATAATATCGCTCACATAAGAATTCTTCCTGATGATTTTGATATTCAAAATATTGAGGTTGAAGAACGTGGAATTCGTTATTTCATCAGGGTTAAAGGTGGACCACACACAAGTATAGGAGAAATCTAATTCTGTATGTTTCTTGCACTGGATGAAAATGGTTATGGACCGATTCTCGGTCCACTGGTTGCAACAGGGATCGCAGGGTCATCGGATTTAAAAAAAAACTGGCCTGGTGATATATTCGACAGCAAAAAATTGTTTTCATCTGCCACAAAACTGGCAAAGATAGAAAAAATAGCACTTTCTATTTTTATGATTTCAAACAGCAGAATGCCAAAAAACATTTTTGAACTTTTTGAACCAGTTACAGATAACAAATCCTGCAAGCCAGATGGATGTTTATGCTGGAATACCCTGCCTGACATCCCATTTTGTGCAAAAAAATCAGAAATTGAATCGTATGCAGAATACCTTGAAAGTTTTTTAAAAAAAAATTCTATCAGCGTCACATCTATCACATCTATGGCTCTGTGTGTAAAGGAATTCAATAATCTCTGCAGGAAAAACTTTAAAAAGGACTACATTAATTATCTGCTGTTTGAAAAAATTATGAACCGATACAAAAATTGCGGGAATATGCTTACCATTATGGCAGGAAAAATTGGGGGTCGAAAGACCTACACTGAATTTTTAAAGTATGGTTTTGTGGACTGGAAAATCATCAAAAAAAATGAGTACCCTGAAATTTCCACCTATTTACTTTCAAACAACAATTCCCTGATGATAATAAATTTCATCAAGGATTTAGAATCAAAATCGTTTCTTGGTGTCCTGTCAGGTATCTATGGTAAATACGTGAGAGAACTTCTTATGACAGGTATTAACAAATCACTATGCACAGAAACATTCATATCCGGTTACAGGGATAAAAATACAAAAGAGTTTATAAGGAAACTTCAGTTAAAAATGCCGGCATTCATTGATTGTATCATCAGAATAAAGTAGCATTAACTTACACCAGCCATTTGTTTGAGAATCATAATTCTTTTTTTGATTGGTGGATGCGTACCAAATAATTCAGAAAAAAATGATTCGCTATCGTTCAATTTTGATCCTTTTGGATCTGAAATAAAAAGATGGGCGGTCCCTGTACTCGCTCTATCAACCACATGATCATAATGTTTGCTGATTTTTTCCAGAGCAGAAGCAAGAGCAAGTGGATTTCTTGTAAATTCTGCTGATGCTGCATCAGCCATATATTCCCTTGACCTTGAAACAGCAAGAGCCATGATTCTTGCAATGAGAGGAGCAATAATGCTAATTACGAGTAAAAAGAGCAAAATCAATCCTGAAGAAGAACCCTTACCTGATTTTCTTTTGCCTGATGTGTCTGAATAAAAAAATGTTCTTCTTGCCCAATCAGAAAGCAATACGATTGCCCCAACAATTGCAGACACCATTGTCATCGTGAGAATATCCCTGTTTCTGATATGTCCGAATTCATGAGCAATAACACCCTGAAGTTCTTCCCTGTTCATCGTATCAAGAAGACCTGTAGTTACACATATTGAAGCATGATTCTGGTCCCTGCCCGTAGCAAAGGCATTTGGAGATGTTTCATCCATTATATAAACATGTGGTGGTTGAATACCAGCAGCAATTGACATTTCCTGTACGATATTAACAAGTTGTTGTTCTTTTAAATTAGAGGTATCAGGCAGTCGTGCCTTTACACTTACAAGGACAAGTTTGTCTCCGTGATAATATGCAATGATACTGTTGATTGTGGCAATAATTACTGCTAACAGCGTCATCACAGGAAATTGATTTTTCATATAAAATCGATCAATTGCATAACCGATAACTGCAAAGATAATAATCGATTGGAATATAATGAGAAATGTTTTTTGTGCGTTTTTTCTCTGAAACTGAAAAAAATCAATCATATGTCAAGATTTACCTGTGGAACTGATTTTTCTGTCTCTGGTATTTCAAAAAATTCTTTTTTACTAAAAGAAAACCATGATGCAACAATGTTGCCTGGAAATGTTTGAATCTTTGTATTATAAATCATCACAGAATCATTGTAGTGCTGTCGTGCAAAGGCAATCTGATTTTCAGTTGTCGTTAATTGCTCCTGTAATTGCAAAACATTCTGGCTTGCCTTCAAATCAGGATAATTCTCAAAAAGAGCAAATAATCTGGTCAACAGTCCTGTTAATTCGCCTTCGGCTCTTGCTCTATCTCCCAGTGCTGTGGCTGAAATGGCTCTATTTCTTGCTTCAACAATTTTTGATAGTGTTTCCTGTTCATATTTCATATAACCCTTTACAGCATTGACAAGATTTGGAATTAAATCATGTCTTCTTTTTAATTGCGTTTCAATTTGAGCCCATGCATTTTCAACCTGAATTTTCGAGCGTACAAGAGAATTGTAAATACCAATTAAAACCAATACCAGAAACCCCACAACAGCAAAGAAAATTATCAACCCTGCCATGTTTTCCTCCATAAAAATATTTTACTGCCAGAATTCATAACATGCAAGTTCTTCAATAAGTTTCCTTTTCTTTTCCCGCGGGCTATCTGCTGGATATCCTAAAGGAGTAAAGGCAATGGGTTCAACATCATCAGGTATCTTTAAAATTTTTCTTGCCTGACAGGGGTCAAAAGCACAAATCCAGCAGGTGCCAAGTCCAAGGTCTGTTGCTGCAAGGATTAAATGATCCATTGCAATTGCACAATCAATATCAACGTGGTTTTTTCCATCGTTTCTTTTCCATGCTAAATTTTTTATGCCACATATACAGATGACAATGGGTGCTTGAACAAACCATTCAGCAGAATAAATCTTTTTAAGTTCTTCCTGGCGTCCTTCAGTATGTATTATAATAATTTTGTAGGGTTGCCTGTTTGCAGCAGAAGGAGACATTTGAACTGCTTCAAGAATCTTTTTGATTTTCCATTCTTCCACAGGGATATTTTTATAGGAGCGAACACTATATCTTTTCTTTATCAGTTCCATAAATTCCATTGTAACCTCCTTTTTTCAATCCCTTTCTCTTGCAATTCCCCTTTCGGACGATTTCAAAAATGTTATCATCTCCTGGATTTCAGAGAATTTTATAAGTTCTGAGGAATTCAGTTCATCAATTGCCTGTTGAACTGTCAATCCTTTATTAAATACGATTTTGTAAGCATTTTCAATAGCAGAAATAACCTCTGGTGGGAAATTTCTTCTTTTCAGTCCAATAGTGTTGATACCATGTGGTCTTGCAGGATGCCCATCAGCAGTAATAAAAGGAACAATATCCTTTGTAATTTTTGAGCATCCACCGACAATAGAATGTTTCCCCACCCTTGAAAATTGATGAATACCTACCAGTCCTCCAATAATGGCATAATCATCAATTATCACGTGTCCTGCAATTGTTGCGGCATTGGCAATAATACAATGATTTCCAATTACACAATTGTGCGCAACATGAACATAAGCCATCAAAAGATTATTATCGCCAATAATGGTTGACTGATTTTCTCCAGTTGCAGTATTAATGGTGACAAATTCACGAATTATATTGTTTTTACCTATTTTTGCGAAGGAAACCTCACCTTTGTACTTTAAATCCTGTGGTGGATTACCAATAGCAGCGCCTGTAAAAATCTTGCAATGATCTCCTATTTCAACATTTGAGGAAATGTGTACCATCGGTCCAATTTTACATCCTTGACCAATTTTTGCATTTCCTTCAATGACAACAAATGGACCAATGGTTGTGTCCTGACCGATTTCAGCAGTTTTTGAAATAACTGCAGTTGGATGTATTTGTGGCATTTGATCATTAACCATCCACGAGTGCAAACATTAAAATTGCCTCACAGGCAACTTTATCTCCAACATATGCCTTCCCCTGAACCTGTCCGACCCTGCTTTTCAATTTACTTACTTCAATCTTCAACACAAGCTGATCTCCGGGTCTTACTGCACGTCGAAATTTTGCCTGTTCAATACTCATAAAATAAGCAAGTTTACCTTTGTTTTCAGCCTTGCTTAACATCAGTACCCCTGCAACCTGGGCAATGGCTTCTACTATCAGTACTCCAGGCATTACAGGCCTGCCCGGGAAATGTCCCTGAAAGAACCATTCATTCATTGATACATTTTTTATCCCGATAGCCCTTTTATCTTCCTCAAGCTCAATAATCCTGTCAACAAGGAGAAAAGGAAATCTGTGGGGAATAATTTTTTCAATGTCTTCAATTTCAAGAATTGCTTTTCTTTTTTCAATTGTTGATTCTGAAGAATAAACAGCACTTACCTTTTCTCTCTGAATGAGATTTTTCAGTCCTTTCACAAGTCTTGTGTTCAATGCGTGCCCACTTCTTATTCCAATGATATGTGCCTTAATAGGAACTCCGAGAAGAGCAATATCTCCAATAAGATCACAAATTTTATGCCTGACAGGTTCATTCGGGAACCTGAATTTATTATTTATCACACCATCTTTACCTATCACAACAGTATTGTTAAAATCAGAACCCTTTCCAAGTCCTATCATCTTTAACTTTTCAACTTCTTCCTGCAGACAAAATGTTCTTGCAGGTGCTATTTCACCGGCATACAAATCAGGGCTGATCTCAAACGAAGCATACTGGGACTTGATAAGTGAATTTGGATAATCAAGGGTATAGGATATTTTGAATGTTTCAGATGGAAGGGCTACTATATGTGAAGAATTTTCTGATATATAAACTGGTTCTTTGACCTTATAAAATTTTTTTGGCTCATTCTGTTCTACAATCCCTGACTCAAGAAATTTTTCAACAAAAACAACGGAACTTCCGTCAAGCCCGGGACATTCATTTCCGTTTATTTCAACAATCAGATTATCAAGACCGATTCCGTATATTGCAGACATCAAATGTTCAATAGTATGAATGTGGACATTTCCATTGGAAATTGAAGAACGTCTTGGATATTTTTCAACATCAAGAAGATAATCAATTTCTGCTCTTATTGATGGAGTATCCGGAAGATCCTTGCGGATAAATATTACGCCTGTGTTTACCGGGGCAGGTTTTACTGTAAGAGAGACATGTTCTCCAGTGTGCAGACCAACTCCTTCAATTGAAAAAGGCCGTTCAATGGTCTTCTGATTCATTTTTTAACTTTTGAAGTTTTTTTTCAAGTTCAGCAATACGCTTTTCAAACTCCCTCAATTTCTCAAAGACCTCAGGAGATTTTCTTAAGTAAGCAGCGCACTTCATATCTTCCCATTTTTCTCTTGCAGGAAATCCCGAAACATTTGCACCTGGAGGAACATTTTTTGTCACCCCTGCTTTACCACCAATGATTGCATTATCGCCAACTTCAATATGTCCAATCAAACCTGCCTGACCTGCAATAATAACATTTTTCCCTATCCTGGTACTACCTGAAATTCCAACCTGTGCCACAATGATGGTATTATCACCAATGACCACATTATGGGCAATTTGAACAAGATTATCTATTTTCACACCATTACCAATATATGTTTTTTCAAATCTTGCGCGGTCAATGGTTACATTTGAACCAATTTCAACATCATCTCCAATTTCCACTGTTCCTATCTGAGGAATTTTATGATGAACTCCTTTGACAGTGGCAAAGCCAAAACCATCTCCCCCAATGACTGTTCCTGAATGAATGTTGACTCGATTTCCAATTGTTATTCTTTCCCTGATAATTACATGCGGATAAATAAAACAATCACTTCCTATCTTTGTATAATGACCAATGTATCCACACGCACCAATCACTGTTCTATCTCCAATAACAACATTATCCTCAATAACAGTATATGGCTGTACAGAAACATCTTTACCTATCATTACATTTTTACCTATTATTGCTGTTGGATGAATCCCTGGTTTAAATTTTATCGGCTCTGGTCCTATTAAAGCAATGATTTTTGAAAATGCAAGAGATGGGTTTTCAACCTTGATAAGCGTAAGATCAGAATTTACTGAGTAATGATTGTTTCTGGAAACAATCACAGCACTTGCCTCGGTTGATTTCAACAGTACAAGATATTTTGGATTGGCAACGAATGTAATAGATCCCTTTTTTGCTTCCTTAATACCCTGTACATCAGTAATTACTGTGTCAGGATCACCAACAATCTCACCGCCCACTATCTGGGCAATTTCGCGTACAGTCATTTTAAACATTTCCTTACTTTTTCTCTTTATTCAAAAATTTTATTACCTGTTCTGTAATATCTGTTCCTTCCGGGCCATAAAGAACTGCCTGGGAACTTAATATAAAATCATATTTTTCCTGAATTGCAAAATCTTTTATTGCCTGCTGGATTTCGTTAAGTCGTGCCTCAATCAATTGATTCTTTTTCTCATCAAGTTTCTGATTGGCTGCACCAACAAAACTGTAGAATTCCTGCTGCAACCTCTGGATTTCTTCTTCACTCTTTTTCTTTTCTTCTGGCTTCAAAACATCCTTTTGTTTTTCGTATGACTCCTGAGCTTTTCTGAGTTCTTCCTGCTTTTTTGCTATCTCTTTTTGCTGTAAGTCCCTTTCTTTTTCAAATTCACTTCTACTTTCAGCAGTTTTCTTGTACTGGTCAAAAACCATTTCAAGATTCACATATCCAATTTTCACTGCTTTTGGAGTATCTTTTGTTGCAGGTGCTGAAATTACATTACCTGCAATCAGAAATGCAAATGCCACCACCATTGCCACTTTCAAAAAAAATCTCATTGTCTCTCCTTTGTTAAAAACCCATCGTAAAACCTATGTGCAAACGTCCCTTATCCTGATATGGTTCAGGATTGATTGCCCACCCATAATCAACCTGTATGGGAACAGGCATAATCGGAACCTTTATTCTTATTCCGATACCTGCTGATTGTTTCAAATCACTGAAATCAAAATCATTTGCCCATACATTGCCGATATCGTAAAAAACTGCACCCCAGAGAATCTCATTTTCTCCAGATAAAGGATACAACAATTCTAAATTTTGTGCAAATATTGACTTTCCCCCAATATAATCTTTCCCATTTATACTTCTTGGACCAAGTTCTCTTTCTTTGTATCCTCTCACGGTTCCAATACCACCGCCAAAAAATCTTTCATACAGTGGAACATCTTTTGTAGAGCCTAAACTGTTAACTGCTCCTGCGTATGTTTTGCTGTGAAAAACAAATTTTCCAAGTTCCTTATAATAATCATTTTCAATCGTTGCCTTCCAGTATTCAATATCACTACCAAGGATTGAACCTGCGTATTCAATGGCGAACTGGACTTTATCTCCTTTTTTTGGCATAATCTTTCTATCAAGTTTCTGAAAACCAAACGTTGTGGTTAAACTATTAACCCTGTTACTACCCTGCTGACTTTGAAACTCAGGAATTTCAATATTTGAAAGTTTGATGTCATCTGTCATCAGTTTAAATCCCAATGAAAAATTTTCCCATCTGCGTCCTACTCTAATATCAAATGCATTATGTTTTTCATCATATGTGTCCCAGTTCTGTTCAGTAATAAAGATATCAGGACCAAAAGAAATAGGTCTGTCAAAAAGATATGGTTCTGTAAAACTGAATATAAAATGTTTCGTAACCCCACCCAAACTTGCAGAAAGTCGTAAATCCTGGCCTGCACCCCTGAAATATGGAGGATTGGATATATCAAAGTTCCTCTGTTCAATACTGGCAAAACCAATTCCTGATTCCAGAGAACTATAACCGAGCCCAAATGTAAACAGCCCGGTTCTTTCTCTGTCTTTCACTGATACACTCAAATTTACAAATTTTTCATCATCTGTTCGTTCTGGTTTAATACTTATTTCATCAAAAAATTGAAGGTCTGAAAGATTGTTGAAACTTTTGGTGATTTTTTCCCCTGAAAACAAATCCCCTGGATGAATTTCCAGTTCACGCCGTATCACCTTATCCTTTGTCACAGTATTTCCTGTTATATTTATTTCATTGATTTTGACTTCTATTCCTGGATCAATCTTGAAGGTAAAATCTATGCTTGATTGTTTTTTTTCGGGAACCGGCACTACTTCACAGTAGAGATAACCGTGGTCTGAATACAGCTGACTGATGGCTGATACGCTTGTCATCAATTTATTTTCAGAATACACATCCCCTTCTTTAAACTTCAGCAATTTTCTCAATCTATCAATATCAAAAATCAAATTTCCTGAAAAATCTATTTTCCCAAAATAAAATTTTTCTCCTTCACTGACAATAATATTGATTATGACAGAACCTTTATCAATTGAAACATTTTTTTCAATTCTACAGTCAGGATAGCCATTGTCATGATAAAAATCTTCAAGTCGTTTGATATCCTGCTGGAGAATTTCAGGTTTAAACGAGCCCCTGATAAATGGCATTTTTCTCTGTTTTATTTTCATTTTTCTTCTGAGGACATCCGAATTAAAAGCACTGTTTCCTGAAAAATTAATCTCTCTGACAACCAATTGTTTTTCTCCTTCATCAATATTAAAAGTCAGAATCACCCGGTTGCCAGGTAAGACCTGTGTTGTTGCTGATACTTCAGTATAGAAAATGTTTTTTTCTTCATATCTCTGTTTTATCTTTTCAATTGCGTTATTAACAAGATCATCAGTGCAATAATCACCTTTTTTTATTTCAAGAAGTTTTTCAATTTCGGCTTTTTTAAAAGATTTCAACCCTTTAAACTTTATTTGTTCTATTACAGGATTTTCAACAAGAATTAAAGTAATATCAAGTCCTTTTTCTGTTTTCTTTATCTCATATTTCACTGAAGAAAAATACCCTGTTTCCATCAAATCCTGAATATCTTTTTTCCACAGTTGCTCATCAAAAACTTCTCCAGGTTTTGTCCTGAGCATTAAATTAATTCTCGTTGATGAAACATTAATGTTTCCCTTTATAGAAATACTTGAGACAGTGCTGGTTTGTGCGAATAAAAAAACTGAAAAGCAAAAACTAATCAGGAGTAACAGGACTTTTATCAGTCGTGGTAGTAACATGTTCTTCTCCTTCAGTGATTGTGAAAATAAGACGATTTTCTCCAGCACTAACAGTAATATGAGCTCCCTGTGGAATATTTTCTCTTAATATCTCTTCTGAAAGAGGATCTTCAAGATATCTTGAGATTGCTCTTCTAAGAGGCCTTGCACCAAACTGTGGGTCAGTACCCATATTTTTCAAAAATTCCCTTGCGCTATCAGTCAGAGAAATTGAAAAACCCTGCTCTTTTAACCTTTGGGCAACCTTTTCAACTTCCAGGTCAACAATCTTAAGTAAATGGTTCTGGTCGAGTGGATGGAAAACTATGATTTCATCAAGACGATTGAGAAATTCAGGTCTGAATGTTCTTTTCACTTCTTCAAGAATCTTTTCCTTTACCACGTTGTAGGGTAATGATTCACTGGTTTCCTGAAAACCGATTGTTGAACGGTTCTTCAGATGCTGGGTACCAAGATTTGAAGTAAGAATTAATATACCATTTTGAAAACTTACGTTCCTGCCAAAACTATCTGTGAGACGTCCCTCTTCAAGAACCTGTAAAAGCAAATTGAAAACATCAGGATGCGCCTTTTCAATTTCATCAAGAAGAACAACGGAGTAAGGTCTTCTCCTGACTTTTTCGGTCAATTGTCCACCCTCTTCATATCCTACATATCCAGGAGGGGCTCCAATCAATCTGCTGATGGCAAATTTTTCCATATATTCAGACATATCAATCTGAATCAGTGCCTGTTCGTCGCCAAATAGAAATTCAGCCAGAGCCCTTGCCAGAAGGGTTTTACCAACTCCTGTTGGTCCAAGGAATAAAAATGAACCAATAGGACGTCTCTGGTCTTTGATTCCTGCCCTCGAACGTCTGATTGCCCTGCTAACAGCAGAAATTGCTTCATCCTGCCCAACAACAATTCTGTGAAGATATTCTTCCATCTCAAGAAGTTTTTCTCTTTCTTCCTTGCATAACTGAGAAAGCGGGATACCTGTCCACTTTGAAACAATTTCTGCAATTTCTTTACCAGTAACCTGCCTCTGAGAATCAGGTATAGATTTTTCCCGGGATGCTTTTAACTCATTGATACGACTGCGTATTTCTCTGATTCTATCCCTTATTCTTGCTACCTTTTCATAATCCTGCTGGATTGCTGCCTGTTCCTGAAGTGAAGCCAGCTGCAGTGCCCTTTTCTCCAGTTCTTCAATTTCACCTGGAACAGTTGAAAATAAAAGCCGCTGTTTACTTGCTGCTTCATCAACAAGGTCTATGGCTTTATCAGGCAGGTATCTGCCGGCAATATATCTGTCAGCAAGTTTTGCTGCAAGAACCAGTGCCTCATCTGTGATTTTCAGTTTATGATGTTCTTCATATTTTGGTCGAAGCCCTCTCAAGATTTCAATTGTTTCCTGAACTGTTGGTGGATTTACAATCACAGGTTGAAATCTTCTTTCAAGTGCAGCATCTTTTTCAATATACTTGCGGTACTCATCAAAGGTTGTTGCACCAATACACTGTATTTCGCCACGTGAAAGTGCTGGTTTCAGTATGTTTGATGCGTCTATTGCTCCTTCTGCACCACCTGCTCCTACAAGAGTGTGAAGTTCATCAATGAAGATAATAATATTTTTGTTCTGCCTGATTTCATCAAGAAGAAGTTTTACCCTCTGTTCAAATTCTCCACGATATTTTGTCCCTGCCACAAGACTTGCAAGGTCTATCATAATAATTCTTTTGTTCTTTAGAATTTCAGGAATATTTCCAGAAGCAATCCTCTGAGCAAATCCCTCAACAATTGCTGTTTTTCCAACACCTGCTTCTCCAAGAAGCACTGGATTATTCTTTTTCCTTCTACATAAAATCTGTGTTACCCTTTCTATTTCTTTTTCCCTTCCAATAACAGGATCAAGTTTTTTTTCTTCTGCGAGTTGAGTTAAATCCCTTCCGTATGCATCAATCGTGGGTGTTTTTGATTTTGTATGAACCTGAGAAACATGAGATTGTGAGTGCTGTTTGTTTTTTGAAATATTTTCTGGTTCGCCCCATAAAAGGGTTTCAACTGCCTTTCTTATATTCTCCACAGTAAGTCCAAAACGTGTGAGAATCTTTGAAGCAAGGCCATCTTCCTCAGCAACCAGCCCGATGAGCAAGTGTTCTGTGCCAACATAGTTATGTCCAAAATATTGTGCCTGACGATAGGAAAGAGCAAGAACCCTTTTCACACCTGGACTTAATGGAATTTCTCCTGAAGAAAGAAGGGGTATCCCAATTCTTATACTTTTTTCAATTTCGAATTTTATATGTTCGGGGTCAATCTTCAGAAATTGCAATACTGCTATCCCCATGCCCTGACCCTCATCAATCAACGCAAGAAGTACATCCTCTGTTTCAATCTGGCTGTGCCCATATCGAATGGCATTCTGCCTTGCGAGTTCAAGGACTGTCTTTACCCTTTTTGTAAACCTTTCAAAATATTGTTCAAACATAAAGTCCAACCAGCTCCTTTCTTAAAATTTGTAATCTTAATATATCCCGTTCTTTTTCCTGTAATAACCTGCCCATTTCAAATTGTATTGAACCAGGCAATATCCTGTAAATCATCTTTTTCAATGTGCACCTATCTACTTTTATAATACCTAAATTTTTTCCAAAAATCAAAATTGAAATACCTTTTATTGCATCATCAGATGAAATACCTTCATTTGAATCGTATATACGGTCAAAAAATTTCTTAATCAATTCCTTGATGGAAGATGTTCTCACTCTCTCCATTGCCGATAATTCCTGTTTTTCTGTGGCACTTAACACTGCATCAAATTCACCGCAAATCTCTGTTTCTTTTTTCCCGAGTGCAGGACCTGTTGAAATCTGATAAAAGTTTGCGATACTTGCAGAACCTTCTCCATAGAATCCCCTGATGATACACCCAAGTTTATAGACGGTATTAAATATTACTTTAATCCTTCCTGTTAATTTCAGAGATGGAAGAAAGACCAGAGACGAAACCCTCAAACCAGGTCCTACATTTGTTGGACAACTTGTCAGATAACCAAATTCTCTGTCAAATGCATAGTTTATGTACTGAGAAAGATTGTCATCAAAATCATTCAGGATTTGCCATAATTTCTCAATTTCATTCTTCTTCCCGAAAGCAGATATCCTGAGATGGTCTTCTTCATTAACAAGAATTCTTAAACCTGATTGAACAAGCCATATTAATGTTTTCCCAAAAGAATCTTCTGCAAATTCAGGACTTATTATATGTCGTTCAACAAGAACCTGGCGAATAATTTTATCCGTATCTTTCATATGAAGGATTAATGGAGTGTCCTGTGAAAAATTTTTTATGGCATCAATAACGTGCTCAACAAGCTGCTCTGCCTGTTTTTCACCCATCTGATGGGGAAATGGATATTTTCTAAAGTTCCTTGCCAGTCTTAATCTAACAGTAAAAACAACTGATTCATCATCAACATCGGGCTGGTTTAATATGAAATTTTTCAAATCACTATTCATTTTTTATAAATTTGTTAAGATACCTTTTTATATTTTTAATCTCTTCGATATTAGAAGTCATAACTGCGCGTCTCATTTTATCTTCAATGTCCTCTGTAAAATCTGTTTTCACCCCTGCCCCATAAGGAATCTTGCCCCTGTGGAAAGAACCTGTATGATACTTTTTTATTTCCTTTTTTATTTGCTGCCTGAAAATTTTATAGCAATAAGCACATCCTGCAAAGCAAGATTGTCTCCATTCCTGCAATGTTAACCCGCATAATGGACAGATCTTCCTTTTACTTTTTGATAATTTTTCTTTAACAAAAGATTCAAAAATCGCACTCATTTCAGGGTTTTTCTTCAGGCAATCAATACAACAATAGGTACTGCTTACCTTTCCATTAAATGAAATTTCAATACACAGAAGGTTTGCGCTATTTTTATTACAGTATTTGCAGAGCATGTTTAAAAAATCTCACCCTCAGTAAGCGTGAGTTTATGAAATGCCTTTCTTATTTTATCAGTCATTTCTCCAGGGCTACCTGAACCAATCTTGCGTCCATCAATGATTGTCACAGGAATAATTTCTGCTGCTGTTCCTGTAAGAAAACATTCATCCGCATTATACAGATCATACCGTGTAAGTAGTTCTTCCCTTGTTTCCATGCCAAGTTCTTTGCCCAGTTGAAGTACAGCATCCCTTGTTATGCCATCAAGAGCCCCTGCTGATATCGGTGGGGTACTTAAAATGTTTTCCCTGATGATAAAAATGTTCTCACCTGTGCACTCAGCAACATACCCTTCATTGTTTAGAAAAAGTCCCTCCATGGCTCCTGCATTTGTTGCTTCAATCTTTGCAAGAATGTTGTTGAGATAATTTAATGATTTTATCGCAGGATTAATACTTTCAGTCAGATTTCTTCTTGTAGGAATTGTAACAACAGTGAGCCCCTTTTCATAAAACTCTTCAGGATAAAGTTTTATTTTGCTTGCGATCACAAAAATTGTTGGTTTTGGACATTTCCTCGGGTCAAGTCCTAAATCTCCAACACCCCTTGTTACAACAACCCTGACATAGGAATCCTTCAATTTATTCTTCTTTACTGTTTTTACAACAATATCTATCATCTCTTCCATTGAAACAGGGATTTCAAGCATTATTGCCTTTGCTGATTTATACAATCTTTGAATATGCTGACGAAGACGAAAAAATCTTCCGCCATAAGTTCGCAAACCTTCAAAAACTCCGTCTCCATAAAGCAAACCATGGTCAAACACAGAAATCTTTGCCTGTTTTTCATTCACAAATTTCCCATCGAGATAAATCCATAATCCCATTTTTCACTCCCTGTTAATAATTTTGCCACCTGATAAGTATACGACATTTGTAGCAATTTTCAAAAAGTTTTCATTATGCGTGGCTATTACAAAGGTCTTTCCCTTTGTTCTGTTTAAATGCTCAATAATTGATATCAGTTCTGAAGCAGATTCTCTATCAAGATTTCCTGTGGGTTCATCAGCAAAAATAATATTCGGATTTCCAGCAAGACTTCTACAAATGCTCACCTTTTGTTTTTCACCTCCTGAAAGTTTGTTCGGATACTGATTTTTTTTATTTTCAAGATGAAAATCAGCAAGAAGATTATAAACCTTTTCTTTGTGTTCACTGAATGAATTATAAGGATTTCTTATCATCAAAGGAACCATAATATTTTCTTCAACTGTGAGTTCTGGAATCAGATGGAAAAATTGAAAAACAAATCCAAACATTTTATTTCTGATTATGGCTGCCTCTTTCTCAGAAAGCATGGAAATATCCTTTCCTTCAAGAGTGATTTTACCTGAATCAGGTTTATCTAACAGCGCCAGGATATTCAACAGTGTAGTTTTACCAGAACCAGAAGGACCGAGTATCACAGTGATTTTTTCCTTTTGAATGGACACCGACACATTATCAAGAGCTTTAGTTCCTGGCTCATATGTCTTTGTGATATTAAAGGCAGAAATTACTATAACATTTTCTAACATATTTTTCCCTGTATCATTCATTTCCTTGCTCTGTTCAATCCTCTCATTCATATCTCAATGCTGTTGCAGGTTCAAGATTTCCTGCTCTGTAAGCAGGAAAAATAGAAGCAGCAAGTGTCGTGATAAAAACTGCTACGCATATTGAAACAATCTCAACCCATGAAATCTCAACAGGTAAATATGAAATACTGTAAATGTATTCGGGAAGATGAATGATATTGTATCGTTTCAAAATCCACATAATAATTCCACCGAGAATAAGTCCTGAAACCAGTCCCCGGATTCCAAGCAACATTCCCTGAATTAAAAAAACAGTCCGAATCTGTGTCCTTGTTAAGCCAAGTGCCCGAAGCACCCCTATTTCCCTGATTTTTCTGTATACAGTCATCATCAAACTGCTTGCAATATTAAATGAAGCCACCAGCATAATAATGGTCAAAATCAACATCATTGCTTTTTTCTCAAGTGCAAGGGCTGCAAATAAAATTTTGTTTCTTCTTATCCATGTACTTACCTTTGCTTCGACTGGAACAATGTTTTTGATTTTTTCGGCAATCTGCTCGCACCGATAAATATCATTGACTGTCAAACCTATACCTGCAAGGTGTCTTCCTGAAAGAAATTTTTTTTGAAAATCCTGAAGAGATGTTATTCCAATTGAAACATCAATGTTATAAACACCATATTCCACAATTCCTGTAACCGTAAAGAGAAACTGCTGTGGCGGAAGTCCTCCAATAACCGATATTGTATCCCCAACAGATACTTCAAGTTCTTTTGCAAGTTCGCTGCCAAGTATTATTCCACCAGAATCTGGAAAATCAATTTTTCCCTGTTTGAGAAACTTTTTTAAATTTATAATTTCACTGTCTCCCTGTACACCTCTGAGAAAACCGCCAATCATGTAATAGGAAGATTTATAAATTACCTGCATCTGCGCGAAATAACTGATACCTGTAATTTCCGGAATTGTTTTCAAATCCTCAGAAATTTTTTCATAGTTAGTTAAATATGGGTCTCCATCAATAATAATGTGTGGATTTGCTCCAATGATTTTTCTTTTAAGGTCATTGCTGAATCCATTCATAATGCCAAGGACAAGCATAAGACTTGCGACACCAAGAGCAATCCCGACGACACTAACAAAACTTGTAAAGTAAATGAAGCTTTCCTGATGTCTTCTGCCAATAAACCTTCGCGCAAGGAAAAACAGACATTTATTCATAATAAATTTGACAAATCCTTTTTTCGCAATAAATTATAAGTAAGGTATAATATTTTATCATAACTCACAGGGAGGAATTATGAAATTAGGAGTGTTTTTGGTTCTGTTCAGCGGTAAAAAATTTGAAGAAGCCCTTGACATTGCAAAAAACTTAGGGCTTGAAGCAGTGGAAATTGGCACAGGAAATTATCCTGGGAATGCCCATTGTAATCCAGATGAATTGCTTTCTGACGAAGGAAAAATAAAGGCATTCAAACAGGCAGTTGAAAAAAGAGGGCTGGAAATCAGTGCTCTATCCTGTCACGGAAATCCACTTCATCCTGATAAAAAAATCGCTCAGGAGCACAGACGTGTTCAGAGGCAAACAATACTTCTTGCAGAAAAACTTGGAGTAAAAAGAATCATTACATTTTCCGGTTGCCCTGGAGATAATGAAAATGCAAAATATCCAAACTGGGTCACATGTCCCTGGCCTACTGATTTCTCAGAAATTCTAAAATGGCAGTGGGAAAATTGTGTGATTCCGTACTGGAAGGAAGAAGTTGAATTTGCCAGAAAACACAATGTCAATGAAATCTGTCTTGAAATGCATCCTGGGTTTGTGGTCTATAATCCAGAAACACTGTTGAAATTGAGAAATGCTGTAGGCGAAGTCATCGGAGCAAACTTTGACCCCAGTCATCTGTTCTGGCAGGGCATAGACCCTGTATGTGCGGTAAGAAAACTTTCTGGCGCAATTTACCATGTCCATGCAAAGGATACAAAAATTGACAACCTTAATACAAGTGTCAATGGTGTTCTTGACACAAAAACATACCTTGATGAAATCAACAGGTCATGGATTTTCAGAACTGTTGGATATGGCCACGGTGAAGATTTCTGGAGAAATTTTGTCAGTAATCTACGCCTTGTTGGATATGATGGTGTTTTAAGCATTGAACATGAAGATAGTTTAATGAGTATTGAGGAGGGATTGAAAAAAGCGATTTCATTTTTGAAAGGAATTCTTATTAGCGAGCCAAAGCCAAAGGCATGGTGGACATAAAAAATAATAATCAAAAAATCTGGAAAATTATCCTCGGTGGTTCTGGTGGGCAGGGTATTGTCACACTTGGCAGGGTACTGGCATATACAGGAGTTTCAGCAAAATTGAATGTAACATTTCTTCCTGCCTATGGAGCAGAAATGCGTGGCGGATATGTTTACAGTATGCTCTCTTTTTCATCAAAGGAACTTGTTTCACCTGTAATTTCTCAGGCTGATTATGGGGTTTTTTTGAACGAAAATTCACTGCAAATGTTGAATCAATATCTTAAAGAAAAATCATGGATTCTATGGAACAGTTCCCTGATAAAAAACAGACTGGAATTAAAACAAAATGATATAGGAATTCCTGCGAGTGAAATTGCTGAAAAACTTGGTACAATTAAAGTAGCAAATATGGTAATGCTCGGCGGACTTTTGAAACTGATGGAAAAATCAGGTTTTCCTGTGAAAGAAAAAAATATTATTTCTGCTCTAAAAGAAACAATCAATGATGGAAAAAGTTTATCTGTAAATTTACAAGCAGTATCTGAAGGAAAAAGAATTATTGAGGAAGTGTTGTAAAATGGTTGACTGGAAATCAAAAATAAAACAGATTTCAGAATGTAAGTGGATGATACCGCAGGAAGGTAATATGCGGGTGCCTGGCATTATTTATATTTCTTCCAGTATGCTTGAAAAAGCATTTGAAGATAATGTCATGCTTCAGGTATCAAATGTTGCCTGCCTTCCAGGAATTATAAACTACAGCCTTGCAATGCCTGATGTACACTGGGGATATGGCGCTCCAATTGGTGGGGTTGCTGCTTTCAGAAAACAGGATGGTGTCATTGCTCCTGGCTTCGTAGGCTACGACATCAACTGTGGGGTGAGGCTCATTCGTTCGAATTTATCATTTTCCGATATTAATGAAAAACTCGATACAATTGTCAATTGTCTTTATGCAAATATCCCATCAGGTGTTGGTTCAACTGGAAAAATCATTCTCAAAGGAAAACAACTTGATGAAGTTTTACAGCAGGGAGCAATGTATGCTGTCAAACAGGGTTATGGATGGCAGTCAGATATTGTAAACACTGAGGAAAATGGTTGTATGAAAAATGCAGATGCATCCAATGTGAGTGACAAAGCAAAAGAAAGAGGGTCTGATCAGCTTGGAACACTCGGTTCAGGAAATCATTTTCTTGAAATTCAAAAGGTTGTAGAAATTTATGACAAAAATATTGCTGATGCGTTTGGACTTTTCCAGTCACAGATTACAATTATGATTCATACTGGAAGTAGAGGACTTGGTTATCAGGTTTGCGATGATTATCTTATGAAATTTGGAAAGGTTTCTTCGAAATATGGAATAAAACTTCCTGACAGACAACTTGCCTGTGCACCCATTGATTCACCTGAAGGACAACAATACTTTTCTGCAATGTGTGCCGCTGCAAATTTTGCATGGGCAAACCGCCAGATTATCACACACTGGATCAGGGAATGCTTTGAGAAAACATTTTCAATACCTGCAGAAAAATTAGGTCTTTTTGTTGTTTATGATGTTGCACACAATATTGCCAAGTATGAGCGGCATCAATTCGAAGGAAAGGAAGAAAATGTTTATGTCCATCGAAAAGGAGCAACAAGGGCATTTCCTGAAGGACATCCTGATATTTGCGAATCATACAGGCATATTGGTCAACCTGTTATTATTCCAGGAACAATGGGAACTGCTTCCTATGTCCTAGTCGGAACAAGAAGGGCACTTGAAGAAACATGGGGTTCAACATGTCATGGTGCTGGAAGAATGATGTCAAGAACACAGGCAATCAAAAAAAGTAAAGGAAGAAAAATTGAAAGTGAACTTGCACAAAAGGGTATCATTGCAAGAGCAAAAAGCAGGGATGGACTTGCAGAGGAAATACCAGAGGCATATAAAGATGTTGATGAAATCGTTGCTGTTGTTGAAAAAGCAGGTTTATCAAAAAAAGTTGCAAAAATGATACCGCTTGCTGTCATCAAGGGATAATTTATATGAAAACTTTTTACAAGGGGGGAAAGATGAAGTTGAAGATCGTAGGTGCAGTATTAATTTCGCTTCTTGCTGCGGCATATGGTGAAGTTGGTTGTGTTGTTGATAAGAATACTGTTTCGTTAAGTTCAGGAGATATTTTTGTCTTCACAGTTACAAATCCTCAACCAGTTGATATTGCAATCAAAGTTTATGACGCAAACGGTAAATATCTCAGAACACTTTTTGAAAAATGCGCAACTGAAACACAGTTCAAGGTTCCATGGAATCTTAAGGATTCTGATGGAAAACCAGTTTCAGCAGGGAAATATGCAGTAAAAATAAAGTCAGGATTAAAACTTACCCTTGATACATCATTTGGTAAAAACGGGATTATCGGTGGGGATGATACTTTTATCAGTCCGAGGAATGTCAGGGTTGATAAAAATGGTTGCATATATGTACTTGATTATGGTGCAGGAATAATTTTCAAATTCAATCCTGATGGAAGCCCTGCCAATGATATTGCAGGGAAAAATAAAATAGTTGCTCCATCTGCACCTTACTGGGTTAATATCGCTGTTGATGAAGAGGGAAAAATTTATGGTTCTATTGGACACAGTGTGCTTGTATATGATGGAAAGACAGGTGCAAATATCTATTATATCGGTGAATTTTTTGGAGATGACGTTGGATGGAAAAATACAAAAGGCGGACTTGGCTGGCCAAACTGGGTTGGACTGAATAGTGACTATCGTCTTTATGCATCATGTCCTGGATACTCATATTTTGCTGCCTTTGATAGAAGGAAACCAAAGAAAGAAGGAGGACTGTGGAGATCAAGTGGTGGTGCTCCTGGAGAATCAGGAGATACTGACGGAAAAAAAGCAATATATCTTGCAAATGCTTATTACACAAATAGAAATGGAATAACAAAATGGATTGATAAAGACACATCTGGCGAAATTGCGTATGCTATCACATCATTTTATGATCCAGTAAAAAAGACAAATGAAATAATGCAAAATGTCTTTGGAGTGGCTTTTGACAGGGAATCAGGACTGTTTCTTGTTCAGAGAGACCCTGTAAGAATTATTAAAATCTCTGATAATGGGTTTGGATTTGATTTTGTCAAACAATTTGGTTCTCCTGGAAATGATGCTTCAAAACTTGAGTTTATGGCTCCAAAGGATGCGGTTGTCAGCCCTGACGGGAAATTTCTATATGTCATTGAGGATGGTGAACCAATCAGTAAAACAAATACAGCCCCGGGACTGGCAAGGGTTGTAAAATACAAAATTGAATACGATTCAGAAAAAGAGATTCAGGTAACAGTTAAATAAATCAGGAAAAACCAAAAGGAGAATTTTATGAAATTGAGAACCACAGTTTTTGTCTTGTTTTCACTTTTTTTAATGACAAACCTCTGGGGACAACAAAAGAAAAACCCTGAAAAAATTTACATTAGATTCAAACCCATATCTGCTGATGGTGTCTTTGCTCTTGTAAGAAAAAATATTCATCGTTCTCCATGGTATGAAAGTTATCCAACGATACCAAGGGGTGGAGAAAATTATGCACGACTTCGGATTAAACAAAATCAGTATTCTAAATGGTCTGAAATTGGCGGTGATTGGGGAACAATCATACTTGATTTCAGAAATCCTGAACCGATTGAAAATATTGAAGTCGAGATACAGTTATCAGATAAAGAAGATGAATCAGGAATTTTCAAAACAATGAATATCAAGGAAAAAAGTAGCATTGTAGGAATCAGTTTGCCTTATGATTATTACTCAAATCCTGCAGGAATCTTAACTGTGAGAGAAGAGTCGGAAAAACATTTGAAAATGGCTCAATCACTCAATCTATCTCAGGATCATCTTCCAAACAAATTTTCATTTTATACCGGCGCTTCAGGTTATGGAAGTTGTTATAAAGATCCTGAAATATGGAAAAACGAACTGAAAACATTAAGAATCCTTGGAATAAATGGAACAAGTTTTCCTGCAAACATGGAACAATACAATATTTACAAAGAACTTGGTTTTGATAGGTTTGTAACATATAATCCTGGAAATCCAGCTCAGGCAAAAAATGAAAAAAATCTGTTAGATGCCTTTGAAAAAATTCAGGCAGTTGTAATGACAGATGAACCAGGGAATGAGGGTCTTTACCGAATTAATCAGGAACCGGTTGAAAATTTTCATAAATTTTTAGAAAGTAAAGGGCTGAAGCCAAAAGATTTTAATGCAACCAACTGGTCAGATATTAAACCAATCACAGACAGAAAAGAAATTGAAAAAATTGAATATAACTGGGGACCAAAATATGGCGAAGCAGCAAGAAAAACATATTACTGGACAATGAGGTATACTGAAAGCATTACAACAAATCATTTCAAAAAAATGACAGAGGTAGTTGAAAAAGAATATAACCCTGGTGTTCTTACATTTGTCAATTATACTGACCATCCACTGATTCTTGGTGGAGTAATGCTACCAGGAAGCCCTGACTGGTTTGAAATGGGACTTGAAAGAGCAACAACATTGATGTGGACAGAGGACTGGATGTATGGTGGGATAAACTCATGGGGAAATGGCCTTTATCAGCGACTTGGATTCCTTTGTGATATCCTTCGCAGTGCAGCAAGCAAGCATAATCAACCGCTTGGTTTTTATAATACAATGGATGGTGAGGATGGCATAAGAATGAAGGGTTTCATCGTTATTGGTCATGGTGTGAAAATTATTGACTATTTCTATTATGGACCAACCTATTCAGCAACAGAAAATTACTGGTCTGACAGCATCTCACAGTATAAAGGAGTTGCAAAAGTTATAAGGGACATAGCGAAGGCAGAAGAACTTGTTTATCCTGGAAAGGTTCCGCCAAGACAGGTAGCAATTGTCTACAGTACAACGGATGAAATATGGAATAACAATGGTTCAAATGGTCATGAAAAACAATACCTTCACATTGGTTTAGCGCAGGAGATGTACCCAGCAGATGTCATTGATGAAAATATCATTGGTGAAAGGGACTTAAGTCAGTACAGGGTAATCTATTTAATGGATGTTTATTTACCTCTATTTGCATTAAAAAAATTAAAAACATATGTTGAAAATGGTGGAACACTTGTGCTTTTACCAGGTGCATGCGAAAAAGATGAATACAATAATTCTGTTGACATTATTACTTCAATGCTCGGCATAAAGGTAAAAACCTCCTTCAGCAATGAAACTATCGGTAAAGACAAAATTTATATGGACAAAACAACTGGAATTGACTCTGAAATACCTGTAAATATTCTTTTTAGAAAATCAGAATTTCAGGGAAATATTAAAGGACAGGTTCTTGCAAAATTTTCCGATGGAAGTCCTGCAATTATTCTCAACAAAGTGAAAAAGGGAACAATTATTTACTACACCTTTATGCCAGGACATAATTTTTTCACCAGTGTAAGGGAAGCAAATCCTCAGGGATATGTAACAAAATTCCCTGAATTACAGAGGAAATTAATTTCATTTCCCTGTAAGATTGCAGGTGTGATAAAGGATGTTGAATTATCAGAAGGAGTGTTTGAAGCAAGTCCACTTGTATCAGAAAAAGGTGTGGCATTGGTAATGGTCAATTTAGGAAGAAATCCAATTCCAAAACTTGATATTAAGGTGAGACAGCAGGGAATAAAATCAGTTACATCAATAGAAAATGGAGATATTCAATTCAAAGAAGAAAATGGTTTTGTCCAGTTTTCAATGCCATTCAATGGACTTACTGATATTGTTTTGCTGAAAAAATAGAGAAAAAAGGAGATATAATGAAATTCAGTATTCAGACAATAATTCTTCCGTACAATGATCTAAAAGAAATCGGGGAAATTGCACATAAATATGGTTATAATGGTGTTGAATGGAGGGTCTTACCTGATGCATCATTAAAGGACTTTGGTCCAGAAGTAAAAAACAATCTTGCAGTATGCACACTTAAAAAGAATATCCCATTGATAAAAAAAATTTGTGCAGATTTCAATTTGGAAACTGCTGGTTTTTCATCATATGTTGAAATGGATCAGATTGAAGACATTAAAATTATAAGAGATGCAGGATGTGAACTTGGATGCCCATTCTTTAGAATCAGAGGGCTTTACTACAGACGAGATAGAAATTATCACGAGATTATTGAGGAAGGATGGAGAAAGTTTGAAAAAGTGGAGAAAATTCTTGAAAATTACCCGATAAAAGCAGCAATTGAAATTCACAATGGTTTTGCTGTAAGTTCATGTGCTGCAGCATACCATTTTTGTTCAAAATTCACTCCCAAGCATCTCGGTGTCATTCACGACCCCGGGAATCAGGTTATTGAAGGAAGGGAAGATGCAAAAATGGGCATTGAAATCCTTGGACCGTATCTTGTTCACGTTCATTTCAAAAATCTTATCTGGGAAAATGCAGGAAAAAGGGAAGATGGAACAACTGTCTGGAAACCTAAAAGTGTTCCTGTCAATGAAGGAATTATTGACTGGCGTGATTATATCACTCAATTAAAGGCATTAAACTATAATGGTTTTCTTTCAAATGAAGATATGGATGTATCAAGACCCATTGAAGAAAGATTGAAACAGATTGATTATCTTAAACAGTTTATTTAAAAATGGATGCCACAATTATCATTGATGGGAAAAAAGTTATTGGAAAGAAAAACCCGCTTCTTTTTGGTTCATTTATTGAACATGTCCACCAGTGTGTTTATCCTGGAATTTTTGATCCTGAATCATTACTATCGGATATTGATGGCACAAGAAAGGATGTTATTGAAGAAACAAAAAAATTGAAATTGGGCACCATCAGATGGCCTGGTGGAAATTTTTCATCCTGGTATCACTGGATTGATGGGATTGGTCCAGCAAATAAAAGAAAAAGAAAACTCTCCTATGCCGATGATATCACAAGGGAAGAAAGTAATTTATTTGGAACAGATGAATATATAAACTTTTGCAAAAAAATTGGAAGCCAGCCATATATCACTGTAAATGCAGGCAATGGCACTGCAGATGAAGCTGCAAACTGGGTTGAATATTGTAATTCAGAAGCAAATACTTTTTACGCGAATTTAAGAAGAGAAAATGGAAACAGAAATGCTTTTGGTGTGAAATACTGGGAAATAGGAAATGAAATATACGGTGACTGGCAGGTTGGAACAAAGACCGCAGTTCAATACAGTGAAATTGTGAAAGAATTTTCAAAGGCAATGAAAAGGGTTGACCCTGAAATAAAAGTCATTGCTGTTGGAATGGGAAGACATGACCCTGACTGGGACAGAATAATCCTTGAATCCTGCTGGGATTATATTGATGGTATTTCTGTTCATATTTATATTGGGAGACACGGCTATCTTGATTCTTTTGGCCAGGTTTTCACAATAGCAGATCACCTGAAAAAAATGGAATACGACATTATTGCGATGTCTGAAAAAAAGAAAAGTAACAAAAGAATAAGTTTAGCCCTGTCTGAATGGGGTGTCTGGTACAGAAAGGGTCACAAGGATGACCTTGATGAAATTTATAATCTCAAGGATGCCCTTGTTTTCGCAAGTTCAATGAATTTAATGCTACAGTTTTGCAGGAATCTTGATTTTTCACATCAATCAATGCTTGTTAACTGCCTTGGACTGCTGAGAACCAAAAAGGATAAACTTGTGAGGCAAACAATATATTTCCCATTTTTATTGTTCGCTGCTGAAACAGGAAATATAGTTCTGTCTCCATGTGTTTTCAGTGAAACATTTTCCTGCAAGGACTATAGATATTTTCCCTGGCCCACATTTGATGTTGGTCAGGACAATTTTCAACTTGATGAAAAATCTGTTCCTGAAATTCACAATGTCCCGTATCTTGATGTTTCGACCACTTACGATTCAGAAAAAAATTACCTCTGTATCATAACAGTCAACAGACATCCTGAAAAAAACATCACAGCAAAAATTCAACTGAGGGAATTTGAACATAATGGTATTGTTTCTGTTGCAATTATCAATGGCCCTGCCATTGATGCAACAAATGATTTTGATGGCGAAAGAATTGGTATTGAAAGATTTCAGGAAAAAATAAAAAACAATGATTTTCAGTGGGATTTTCCTGCACATTCAATTACAATGCTAAAAATTCAGTTAAAAGACAAAAATGGTTAAATTAAATGTTACTGTCATTGGTGGCGGAATGATTACAAGGCAGGTAATTCTTCCTACCATCATTCAAGAAAAGAAAAAGGGAAAAATTTCTTCCATTGTGGTTGCATCAAGAACAAGAGATACCATTGAACAATTGATAAAATTGTTTCCTGACGTTAATATCAAGGGATATCCAGAAAAAGACCAGGACAGTCATGCATGGAAAACCGCCATTAAAGAAACAGAAAAACCATCTATTATAATCATTGCAACTCCTGACGACCTTCATGCTGAAATGGCACTTTTTGCCATTGAACACAGCCATCATGTTATTGTTCAAAAACCATTGTGCCTTACAGTTAATGATGCATACAATATTATGAACTCAGCAAAAGAAAAAGCCGTTTATGTTTTCACTGATTACCATAAACGACATGATCTTTCATTGAGAGCGTGTCAGTATAAATACAGAAAGGGCGAAATGGGAGAGGTTCTTTGTGGTCATGCCTGGCATGAACAGAGAAGAGAGATTCCATTAAAATATTTCAGAAAATGGTGTGAAAAAAGTTCTCCATTTGAATACCTTGGTACACATTATATTGACATGTTTTACTTTATTACTGGTTTGAAGCCAGTAAAAGTGGTTGCCCAGGGACAGAAAAAACTTCTTGTTTCACAGGGCATCAATGCCTTTGATTCATGCGAAGGCATGATTACCTGGAGCAATGGAGCTGTTTTATATCTTCAAACATCATGGATACTACCTGAAAAAAATCCATGTCTTTCAAATCAGGGCTTTCAAATTACCTGTACTGAGGGAGAATTCAGGGCTGATAATGCTAACAGAAATTCAAATTTTTCAACAACAAAAGATGGTTATGAACTTTTCAATCCTTATTTCTTTAAACCATATCTTGACTGGAATTCCTTTGAAGATACAGAATATGCTGGATATGGTGCAGATAGCATTGTCCAGGCGATTGATGATTGCATCAAAATAACAGAACAAACGAAAAATCTGAATAAAGAGCTGGCATTCGAAAAAAGACAAAAATTACTGTCTGAATTTGAAAAAACAAGACCACTACCGAACCAGGCAATTATTGGGGTTTCAGTAATTGAAGCAGGGAAAATGAGTATGATAAAAGAAGGAAAACCTGTTTTCCTTGATGATAAACTCTTCCCTCATTATGATTGAAATTGTTTCACTGCCTCATACATTGCCATGATATTTTCTGGTGGAACATCCGGCTGTATATTATGAATCTGACAAAAAACAAATCCACCACCTGAATAAAGTTTTCCAATACACTGTCTCACATGCTGTTTTACTTTTTCTACTGAGGCATAAGGAAGGATATGCTGCGTATCACAGCCACCACCCCAGAAAGTAATATCCCTGCCAAATTCCTTTTTCAATTTTTCAATCTCCATATTCTTTGCTGTAAACTGCACTGGATTAAGAATATCAACGCCAATTTCAATCAAATCAGGAATAATATCATAAATAGAACCATCTGAATGAAGAAAAAGGAAAACCCCTGATGTTTTTATGTACTCGTACAGTTTTTTGTGATATGGCTTGACAAGTTTTCTATAAAGGTCAGGCGAGATTTGAAGTGCTTCCTGGGTGCCAAGGTCATCATTCACATTTACAATTTGCACATACGGACACACAAATTTCCTAAATTTTTCAAATCTTTTGATATATGCATCAACAAGGTGTTCCATAATACATTGTGCAATTTCAGGTTGCATGACTAAATCAATCATAAATTGCTCAAAACCACGGAGAAGTTGTCCTCCCATAAAAACATGCACAGCAAAATTTCCCATCAAGGCATATTCAGTATTCTCATACAGATACTTTGCCTTTTTTCCGAGGTCTTCAATTGTTTCATCAGCAAAAAATGGCCAGTCAAAATTTTCAAAAATTTCCTGTTTTGACTCAATATCCCTTATTGTTTTTGCATCAGCAAGAGGAAAAATTACTGGTTCGAAATACCATGAATTTGAAGGCCTTTTTGCAATAATGTCACCTGCCTCATTAAAAACAACCTCAGAACCATCTTTTTGTTGAAGCACATTCCATCTTTCAGGTATCTCACACTCTGATTCATCAGGTAGTATTGCTTTCTTCCAGTGGAAAGGTTCAGGAAAAACAGGCAGAACATCTCCACCAGCAATTTTCAATATTTCCTTTTCAACAATTGCCACCTGCTGGTAAGGATCAAAAATACGCGTTCTCCCATTTTTTATACCAAGGAATTTTTTTAACCTGTTATAGGCAGGCGCAGTGATACCTGTTGAATCCATACCACCAAGGTCAACAGGTATTCTATCGGGCTGTTTATGTTTCAGGGCACTGATAATCCTTTCCCTTGATGTCATGGCATTTTTACTTCAAAAAATTGCCTTTTTTCAGCAGATTCTCTTGCCCATAGACATGTCAGGGCACTGATTATGCCAGCACTGAGTGGTGAACGTGATGGCCTTCTTTCCTTCATTGCCATTAAAAAATCAAATACAAGTTCCCTGTCTCCACCAAAATGTGGCATCTCCCCGGTAAATTCAATGGTCTCAACAATCGGGGTAACATGGTCATACACAAGGATTGTTTTACGATACCAGTCAAAATCAATCGTACCCTTATATCCATATAATCTTGCACCACGTCTTCCAACCTTTTGGTTTCTGACAAAAAAATTCTGGGTATAACTTACCTGCACACCATTGTCAAGTTCAATCAAAGCATTTCCACTATCTTCATTTTTTATTTCCTTTGAAAACATGCATTTCTGCCAGTCATTCCAGTCAACCTTTTCTCCTCTGAACCTTTTATAAAACAGATTAAATGGACTTTCAATACAATCCATCTTTTCATCGCAGTCCTTGCATAGCAAATCAAATGGTTTATCCCTTTTACCGTAAATTCTCTGGGAATTCATTGCAGCAATCATTTTTGGTTTTCTTCCTGTGAGGTAAAAAATATAATCGAAGTCATGGGTTGCCTTTTGCAGGAAAAGTCCCCCAACCTCATGATAGTTTCTGTACCAGGTATTAAAATAAACAGAGCCATAGGGCACATCATTCCATGCAACCACATGTTCCACACTACCAATTCTTCCTGAATCAATAATCTGTTTTACCTTTTGCGCCATTGATGAAAGTCGCAGGGGAAAAGAAACAACCACAGGTGCAGTGACATTCTGAAATGTTTTTTCCAGTGTTTTCAGTTGTTCAAAAGTGATTGCAACAGGTTTTTCTAAAAAAAGTGGTAAATTCCTTTTTGCAACCTTGCATGCCATTTCAGTGTGAAGATAACATCTTGTTCCAATCATAACACCATCAAGATCAACACTATCAAGCATTTCATCAGCAGAGACAAAATACTTTGTGTCCTGCATTAATTCAAGGTCAATCTTTCTTCTACCATAAACTCCTTCTTTTTGTTCTCTCACTGCCTTTTCAATTTCCTCTGCTGCAGGGTCAGCAATTGCTGCAATTTTATAGGGAATTGAAAATTCCTTCATTGCTGATGCCATATGTGATACACGAAGACCAAAACCAATAATTCCAACTTTTAACATAGTTTCTCCTTTTTTTTCTGCATATTGTATCATATGAATAAAGATGTTCAAGAATCAAATTTTTTCAGGGGACAGTTCTTGACTTTGTACCATTTTACCATTATACTGTTTTCATGGCAATTATTTACTCAGTAACAAATCAAAAAGGTGGTGTAGGAAAAACAACAACCTGCTTGTGTCTTGGTGCAGCGATTGCTGAAAGTGGATACAAAGTATTACTTGTTGATTTTGACCCTCAGGCAGGACTGACAGTTTGCCTTGGACTTGATCCTGATTCATTTTCAACAACAATCTATGATTCCCTTCTTAACTGTGAACAAACTCCTTTGAAAAATGTCATTATCAATACAAAAATTCAAAACCTTGACCTTGTTCCTTCAAATCTTGACCTTGCAGGTGCAGAAGGAGAATTGATTGGTGAGATTGGATGGGATAGAAACCTTAAGGATGCCCTGTCCCTTGTGAAAAATGACTATGATTTTATTTTTATTGATTGTCCTCCAAGTTTAGGAGTTTTGACAACAAATGCACTCATCTGTGCTGATACTGTCATTGTTCCTGTACAAACAGAATATCTTGCACTCAGAGGTCTTAAACAACTGGGTAACATCATCACAAAAGTAAGGAAAAAAGGAAATCCTGATTTAAAAAGAAGAATTTTAAGAACAATGCACAACAAAAGAACACTTCATTCAAAAGAAGTGGTTGAAGAACTTGAAAAAATTTTTCCTGATGAGATTTTCAAAACAATCATTAAACGAACAGTGAAATTTGCTGATGCATCCCTGGCTGGAATGCCTGTGATTTTTTATGCAAAAAATTCTGAAGCAGCAGAATCATACAGAAATCTTGCAAAGGAGGTGATTGAAGATGCCAAAAAGACCATCGCTGAAAGGAAGAGGAGTTGAAATTTTTCTTGGCAGTTCAGAAAAACCAGAAACAAAAAAACAACAGGAAAAAGGTAAAGCGACTTTTTATTTTCCTAAACAACTGCTTTCAGAACTTGATGAAGCATGGTTTATCTTGAGAAGAATCAACAGGAAAATCAAAAAATCTGATATTGTCCAGGCATCTCTTGAAATCACATTACAGGGTATAAAAGAAGGGAAAAAAGATAGTCCTCTCATTGACTATTTCAAAAAGGAAAAATGATATCTGCATTTTGTTTATTTTTATCTGGAACAAAAATCACCTGCCTTCTGTCTAATGAACAATAAAGACAATAATATGGATGATGAGATTCTTGTAAAGAAAATTCAACGGGAAAATGACATGTACGCCTTTGAAATTCTTGTAAAAAGATATCAGGAGAAAATTTACAATATCTGCTACAGATTTATGGGAGATCGACAGGAGGCATTTGATTGTGCACAGGATACATTTGTCAAAATATATGAAAACATCAAATCCTTCAAACATCTTTCTTCTTTTTCAACATGGTCTTATAGAATAGCAGTTAACACATGTAAAAATCGTCTTTCGTCATGGCAGTATCAGAGAATGAAAAAAACCTTTTCACTTGGAGAAAAGTCCTCTGATATCCAGAACAATGATTCACCTGCACAGAACCTTGAAAAACTGCGAATTCAAGAGATGGTTCAAAAAGCAATTGATGCACTGCCTTTCGATTGTAAAGAGATGATTATTCTAAGAGACATTCAACAATTCTCCTATGAAGAAATTGTGAAAATTACAGGTCTTCCACTGGGTACAGTAAAGTCAAAAATTGCAAGAGCACGTGAAAAACTTAAGGAAATACTGGAGAATTTAAGACATGGATTGTAAAGATATACGAAAAAAGTTTTCTGATTACATTGACCATAATGTCTCTGAAAAAGAAAAAAGAGATATCCAGGAACATCTTGATATTTGCATCAAATGTTCTAATGAACTGGAAATGATGAAAAAAACACTGGAAATGGTTAGAAATCTTCCTGCTCTTTCTGCTCCTGATGGACTTACAGATCACGTGATAGAAAAAATTCATCAACATCAGTCAAAAAAGGCAAAAATCACCCTGGTACTTTCCAAAATTGCTTTTGCTGAAATCATTGCGCTGGTAATTATAATGGGATTGAAACATTATTTTCCGGAAAAAAACGTCGCTATACCGGTTCAGGAAAAACAACAACTTATTGCAGGTAAATCTGAGTCAGGTGAAACAAAAATACAACCTTCTGAAATTATTAAAAAAACAGAGAAAAAGAGTCAACTGGCTCTGAAAACACAACAAAGTTATAGCCCGATTCAACATGAAAGAGAAGATCAATTGATTACAATTGAAATTGCAAAGAAATCTCCTGAAAAAGAAGTTTTTGTGCCACTGTTCCAGGCAGAAAAAGAATTTGGTGACAGGACAACTGAAAAGACATTAAAAGAGGAGAAATCCATAGCCCAACCATTGTTACAAACAAAAAGATTTGTTGCAAATGAACAAATCAATGTTGAATCTGAAATTTTAAAACAGATTACAATGGAAGAAGGAAAAATTCTTTCAGATAAGGAAATTTCTGATACAGAAGTATCCCGCATTATTACGGTTGAAATAAAAAAGGAAAACTACAGAAACATGATTGAGCAATTGAATCAAAAGTTTGAGATAAAAAATTATTCATCCATCAAAGATATTGAATCTCCTGAAACCAGTATCAAAATTCAATTTCAAATTTTCAAATAAGTGTTTTCACCACAAGAAAAATACCAAAACCCATCAAAAACAAAGCACATCCAGTATTAATAACTTTATAGACCAATGGTGAGATTTTCTTTTTTCCTTTGCTGATTGAATATGAAACAAAACTGTACCAGGAAAAATCTGCAAGAATATGACCAACAAAAAAAGCTGCAACACCTGATAAACCGCGTGGAAGAGCAATGGAAAGATAGGCAAGACCAATTGTCAGCCACCATATGGTCCAGTATGGATTTAAAAAACTGACGATAATACCACTAAAAATTGATTGTCCCTTCATACGGGATGAATCTGCTTGTATCACAAAATCAGATTTCAGTTTTTTAAACATCAACACTGCCATCAACACAAGTACACTTCCTCCGATAATTCCAAGGATGTTTGAAATCAAAGGTTGTTTTAAATAGGTTCCAAAACCAGCAACAAGTAAAACGACCATAATAAATTCAAGAATAGAATGGCCTGCAATCAAAAGAGGTCCTTCCATTGCCCCATAATTGATTGACCTTGTTACTGTCACAGCAAGAAGTGGACCGGGACTTACTGCCCCTGATAAAGCAACAACAAAGGAACTGGCAGCAATTGTAAACAGATTCATTACAGAAGATAACTTTTTAGCACTTTTATATCATGGGGTAAAACAATATCTGGTTCCCATGCATTAATATATTCGCCAGATAGATACCCATGATAATTCAAATCCTTAAGAAGTTTCACAGCTGTCTTATAAGGAATTTCTCCTTCTCCCATTAAAGTTAGTTTCACATTCCTATTTTCGTCATAAATACCATCATGGATATGACAGTGTTCAACATAATCCTTTACCAGATCAAATGCTTCCTTGATTGTCATATTCTTCGTAAATGGATGCATAATATCCCAGTTAATTCTAACATGCGGGTTGTTTGCAATTTTCACCGCAGCCACAGCAACATCAGCCCTTGAAAAGAAGTCATGGGTCTCAAGGCACAAAAATACTCGATTTTTTTCTGCATACTCACCAACTAAACCAAGGCACTCTCCGACAATCTTTGTCGCATCCTCCACACTGATTTCTTTATCAGGTACTCCACCAAATACTCTGATTCTTTTTACCCCAATATCTGCTGCGAGGTCAATAAAGGCACGTGTTAGTTGAATACTCTCTTTTCTTTTTTTCTCATCAGTAAAACAATATCTCAGAGATGTCGCAATACATGCACATTCAATACCACTATCCTCAAAAATTCTTTTTATTTCTTTTCTCTTTTCCTTTCCTGTTTCAATTTCAATACCATGGTTATGCTGTGCCTGTGCACGCGGTTCAACCCCATCATATCCATATTTTCTTGCATAGTCCAGCAATTCAGAGAGACTTGCCTGCGGACACGAAAAACTCATAAAAGAAAATTTCATCTTGACTCCTTGTTATAACAAAAATCTTACCACAATTTCACTGAACCAGAAACTCGAGAATTTTCACCAGAATATTATACATTAGCAGCACACATATATCCAGAACCAGAGGGGTATTTACATTATTGTTTTTTTCTGGTATTATAAAAATGCCTGTCCCGTACGCGGGCAGAGTGTGAAACTTTGAGCCAACACCAATAAAAAGGGAGCCGAGTCTGACATTCAAGACATGCCGGAAACGGAAGTCGCGGTGTTCAGCAAGGCACCCACCTGTTAATACGGGTCTCAAAAGTTGCACTGCCTACGGCGGGACGGGTGGCAATATTATGGGTAGGTGGCCGAGTGGAAATGGCAGCAGACTGTAAATCTGCCGGCGTAAGCCTACGGAGGTTCGAATCCTCCCCTGCCCACTATGTAAAGCTACACTCGGGAGGATTCGAATGGGAGCGAAGATGTATAGGTCTGAGCAAGCGAAGACCTATGCGGGTGTCCGACCCGAGTCGTAGTGGGAGACGAGGGCGATGAATCCTCCCCTGCCCACTATGTGAGGAAAATTTGGTGGGGGATAAAATCAAGCGGGGTTAGTTTAGTGGCAAAACATCAGCCTTCCAAGCTGATTATACGGGTTCGATTCCCGTACCCCGCTCTTTGAATATTAAATCCACGAAATGAAAATCTTTTTACCAGGGAGCATCTAAATGAAAATAGAAATTCAAGAACTTCCAAAATACGGTAGAAAAATCAATTTTGAAATTGATGCAGAAAAAGTGAGAGAGAAAAAAAATAGCATTATCAAGGAAATTCAGAAAACTGCTGAGGTTCCTGGATTTCGAAAAGGTAAGGTGCCTGAACATGTGATTGAAAACAGATACAGTGAAGTCATAAGGAAAAATATTATTGAACAGTTGATCTCTGATTCCTATATTGCTGCAGTGAATGAATATAAGATACAGCCAGTGATAGATCCAGAAGTTTCTGATGTGAAGTTTGATGATACATTGAGTTTCACTGTTTATGTTGAGGTGAAACCTGAAGTTACCGTAAAAAAATACAAGGAACTTGTAATAAAACAGGTTGAACCAGAACCAGTAACAGAACAGATGGTAGATGAAGTTCTTGCTGACTGGGAAAAAAGAAAAGAATTTGCAAGTTCTATTATTGACCCTGAAAAACGAATTGCATGGAGAAAGAAAATCAGGGAACAACTTGAACAATTAAGTCAGCAAAGGGCAAAAAGAATGGAAGAAGAACAAATCTGGAAACAGCTTTTTGAACATAGCAGTGTTGAAATTCCAGAAAAACTTTTGTTGCATAGGGCAAGATATCTTACACGAGAACAATTAAACTACATAGATACACAGAATAAAACAAAAGAAGAAATTGAAAAAATAGCAGAAGAAATTTTTGAAAAGATGAAACCAGTTGCTGAAGAACATCTGAAGAAATATTTTATACTTGAAAAAATTGCAGAAATTGAAAAAATAGAAGCCACAGATGAAGAAATTGAGCAATCAATTAGGAGAATTTCTCTTACCAGCGGGGAGGATCTTCAGCAGGTAAAACAACGGCTTACTGAAAGCGGAAGAATTTATGATTTGAAGGATGACATAAAGATTGACAAGGCATTTGAATTTGTAAAATCAAATGCACAGAACATCAAAAAGATCATATTACCAGGCGAGGAAAAAGATGGACAGAGAAAAAAGTAGTAGTTTCAACCAATTAATTCCGTATGTCATAGAAACCACAGAAAGAGGTGAAAGGGCTTACGATATATACTCGCGACTTCTTGAAGATAGAATTATTTTTATTGGTTTCCCAATCACTGATACTGTTGCCAATGCTGTCATTGCACAACTGCTTTTTCTTCAGAACAAAGATTCAAGTAAGGACATCAGTTTATTTTTAAATACCCCGGGTGGTTCTATTACAGCAGGTCTTGCAATATATGACACAATTCAGTTTGTCAAATGTGATGTTGCAACTTATTGTATCGGACAGGCAGCAAGTATGGGAGCGGTATTACTTGCAGGCGGAAGAAAAGGAAAACGGTTTGTGCTTCCCCATTCAAGGGTATTAATTCACCAGCCATTTGGAGAAATTGGAGGAACAACAACTGATGTAAGCATTCACACAAAAGAAATGATACGACTGAGAAATATTATCAATGAAATTTTGTCAAAACACACAGGCCAACAACTTAAAAAAATAGAAAAGGATACAGAAAGAGATTATTTTATGGATGCTGAAGAAGCAGTAAAATACGGGCTTGCTGATAAAATTATTTACCCTGAGGGAAAAAACGAAAATGGAAGAAAATAAAACAAAAAATAAAAAGAAAATAGTGAAACCATTTATTCCTTTGAGAGATATTGTTGTTTTCCCGAATATGGTGGTACCACTTCTTGTTGGTCGCCAGAGGTCCATCAATGCTGTTGAAGAAGCGATGAGTACTGATAATCTCCTGATTCTTGCGTTTCAAAAAGATCCAAAAATAGAAGAACCAGGAATTGATGACCTTTATTCCACAGGAGTTTCTGCAAAACTTATTCAAAGTGTAAGAGAACCGACTGGAACAATGAAAATTCTTGTTGAAAGTATTGAAAGAGTCAGGATTTCCAAAATCATCTCTGATAAAAAATTTTTCGCATGTACAACTGAAGAAATTAAAAAAGAAACTGCAAGAGACAAGGAAACAGAAGCACTTTCGAGGTTTATCCTTGAACTTGCCGAAAAATACGTAAATTTAAATACCTCTATTCCAAAAGAGTTTTACGGAACATTGACAACCATTGAGGATCCATCGCGACTTGCTGATTCTGTTGCTGGATATCTCCCGCTGAAGTTTAAGGATAAGATATTGATTCTCGAAACACTGGACGAGAAGGAAAGATTAAAGAAACTGATAGAAATACTGAATTCCGAAGTTAATGTCCTTGAAATTCAAAAGGAAATCCAGAACAAGGTTATGAAAAAGGTTGAACAAACACAGAAAGAATATCTGCTTCATGAACAATTAAAAACAATACAGCAAGAACTTGGCAAGGAAACAGAAAGTCCTGAAATTGCACAATTGAGAGAAAAAATCCTTGCAGCAAAAATGTCAAAAGAAGCAGAAGCAAAAGCACTTGAAGAACTTGGGAGATTGAGTAAAACAATGCCACTGTCTCCTGAGGCAACAGTAATCAGAACATATCTTGACTGGCTCATCGCTCTTCCCTGGCAGAATCAAACAGTAGACAATCTTGACCTTGAACACGCAAAAAAAATCCTTGACGAAGACCACTTCGGTCTTGAAAAAATCAAGGAAAGAATTGTTGAGTATCTTGCTGTAAGAAGAAAAACCGAATCAATGAAAGGACCGATACTGTGTTTTGTAGGACCACCTGGTTGTGGAAAAACATCCCTTGGTAAATCAATCGCACGTTGCATGGGAAGAAAGTTTGTCAGAATTTCTCTTGGCGGTGTCAGGGATGAAGCAGAAATTAGAGGACATCGTCGTACGTATATTGGAGCATTGCCGGGCAGAATTATACAGTCAATGAGAAAGGCTGGGGTTAATAATCCTGTGTTTTTACTTGATGAAATTGACAAACTTGGCACTGATTTCAGGGGAGACCCGGCAAGCGCACTTCTTGAAGTCCTTGATCCAGAACAAAATCATATGTTTTCTGACCATTATCTTGAGGTTGAATTTGACCTTTCAAAGGTTCTTTTTATTACAACAGCAAACACAGAATTTACAATTCCACCTCCCCTTCTTGACAGGATGGAAGTAATTCATCTTCCTGGTTATACAAGCTGGGAAAAACTGCAGATTGCGAAACATTTTCTTATTCCACGACAATTACAACAACATGGACTGAAACCAGAGGAAATAAAAATTTCAGACAATGCAATAATAAAAATCATCAAAGAATATACAAGAGAAGCAGGTGTAAGAAATCTTGAAAGGGAGATTGCAAGCATATGCAGAAAAGTTACAAGAAAAACCCTTGAAGAAAAAAACGTAAAATTACCGTTCAGGATTGGCGTAAACAATGTTTCAGATTATCTTGGACCTGAAAAGTATACATCGTTTACAAGAGCAAAAGAACCTGCTGTTGGAGTTGCTACAGGTATGGCATGGACAGAATATGGTGGGGATATACTTTTTACTGAAGTTGTGATAATGAAAGGAAAAGGAAAACTTATACTCACAGGTCAACTTGGCTCTGTAATGAAAGAATCAGCCCAGGCAGCAATGAGTTTCATCAGGGCAAATGCTGAAAAAATTGGTGTATCAAGCGATTTTGCTGAAAAATATGATGTTCATATCCATGTCCCGGAAGGAGCGATTCCAAAAGATGGACCTTCTGCGGGCATTACAATTGTTACTGCACTTGTATCAGCATTAACTGGAAGGAAGGTTCGTTGCGATATTGCCATGACAGGAGAAATAACATTACAGGGGAAAATACTGAAAATTGGTGGTTTGAAAAGCAAAATTCTTGCTGCACACAGGGCAGACATTTCAACCATTATAATTCCGAGAGAAAATGAGAAGGACCTTGAGGATATTCCAGAAAAAATTAGAAAGGAATTGAAAATTATTCTTGTTGACAACATAATGGATGTTTTGAACATTGCACTTGGTGAATCAGAAAAAACATTAGAAACATTTCCAATCCAACCAGGAGCCAAAGCATGATGAAAAAACGTCTCTTTACACCAGGACCGATTTCTGTTCCAGAAGAAGTTCTTCTTGAAATGGCAAAACCAATTATTCATCACAGAACACCTGAGTTTCTTGAAATTGCAAAACAGGTTGTTGAAGACCTCAAATATTTTTTCCAGACAAAAAATGATGTATTCATCATTGCTGGTTCTGGAACTGCTGCCATGGAAGCAGCAGTGGTTAATGTACTTTCTCCCGGAGAAAAGGCACTGGTAATTTCTGGTGGAAAATTTGGGGAAAGATTTGTTGAGATACTAAAGGCATATCAGTGCAATCCCATCGTAATCGAACCAGGATGGGGAAATCCTGTAAATATTGAAGAAATTGAAAAATTATTGCAACAGAACCCTGATATAAAAGCCGTCTTTGCGACACTTGTAGAAACATCCACAGGAACTTCGTATGATATTGAAGGTATTGGAAAAGTAGTAGGAAAATATCCTGATAAAATTTTTATTGTTGATGCCATTAGTGGACTCGGTTCAGTGCCATGCAAGACCGACCAGTGGAACATTGACATTGTTGTTTCTGGTTCCCAGAAGGCACTAAGTTTACCACCAGGACTTTCTTTTATTTCTGTAAGTCAAAAGGCATGGAATATTATCAATACTTCAAGTATGCCCAAATATTACCTTGACTTAAAAAAATACAAAAAATCAATGGAAAAATTTGATTTTCCTTTTACAATGGCAGTATCTCTTGTATCTGGATTGAAAAAATCGCTTGAAAAAATAAAACAGGATGGTATTGAAAATTTGTGGAATATTCATAAAAAAAGAGCAGAGGCAGTGAGAAAAGCGGCAATTGCTATGGGGCTGAAAATATTTTCAAAATCTCCGTCAGATGCTGTCACAACCATAGTTTTACCAGAAGGTATTGATGGAGAAAAATTCTGTTCAGATATGCGCAAACAATTTGGTATGAGTGTTGCCGGTGGTCAGGACAAATTAAAAGGTAAAGTCATCAGAATATCGCATTTTGGATACCAGGATGAATTTGATACAATTGCAGTCATTGCAGGTATTGAAATAATGCTGAAAAAATATGGGTACAAAGTTGAATTATCAAGTGGTGTTAGAGAAGCAATGAATATACTTTTTTCTTAATTTCTAAAGTCGTGAGAAGCTTTTGTTGCAGTATTAAAAAACAAAATGAGACAATGGGAATGGTTGTTCAATGATTTCTCTACGGTTCTGACTGAAAAAGAGATAAGTACAGGCACATCAAAACAAGGAGTATGGCAACTTGTTGATTATACAACAGAAGATTTTTCTGGAAAACTCATTCTTGCCCAGCCATCAAGTAATGCACCTGAAGTAAAAATTAAAGTTCCATTGAAAGGAACATATTCCATCTATCTCGGTCTTTTCCAGAACTTCTGCGACAGGATAAAAGTGAAACTTTCAGATGATATTGTATTTGAAAGATTACAACATTCATCAAAGATTTTTAAAAATCAGGCGTTTGAAGAAGTTTACTGGAAAACAGCCAATTTTGATGGTGAAAAATACATTATAATCAGACAGGAAACAGGCATCAGGGCTTCAATTGGTTATATTCTTGCAAGAAAACCAGAAGAAAAAAAGCATAAAAAGAAGTTTTTAATTCATCTTACAGATGATGGTTTTCCATCAAATTATGGAATACCCGAAAACATTGACGATGCATGCTGGAATATTATTGCATGCTCAAGATTAAATCCTGACTATGTCTCAAGGGGCATTAATCCCACAGGTATGGCTGATTATCCTACAAGGCACAAATCATTAAGAAGAGACCCTGAAAAACTTTTATCAACTGAATTCCCTGCAGAAATTTACAGACAGTGTTTTCAGGTTCTTGCAAAATTTTTCAGAGAAAACCAAAATGTTCATGCAAGGTATTTTGAATTTGCGAAAAATGCAGGGATTACTCCATTTGCTTATTGCAGGATGGCATTATATCGTGCAAATCCACCATGGGATTGTTTTGGTTCTGATTTTTATGATAATCATCCTGAATTCAGGTGCGTTGACATTGATGGAATATCTGTCAATAGATTGAGTTTTGCATATCCAGAGGTGAGACAGGAATTTATAAAACTCTTTACCGAAGGCATTGAAATGGGTGCTATGGGTGCTTCCAACTGTTTTGTCAGGGGTTTTCCATTTGTATGCTATGAAGAACCAGTGAAAAAACGATTTCGTCAACTCTATGGCGAAGACATTACAAAATTTCCAGAAACAGAACCGGCTGTTATGAAAGTAAAATCTGAATTTGTTACCCAGTATCTGAGAGAACTGAGACAGGCACTCGGTAAAGATACCACGATTTTAGCCATTGTTCACGCAAATGAAGAAATCTGTCTTTACTATGGCCTTGATATCAAAACATGGATTGATGAAAAACTCATTGATATCCTCTGCCCGTATACATGGGGCTATGAAGGAGAACCTGTTGAGATTGACATAAAGTATTTTTCTGAACTGACAAAAAACACAGGTGTGAAACTTTTACCATTTCTTGGTTCACTCTATAATGAAAAAGACCCTGTTTCATATTTACAGAGGGCATTAAATTTTTCAAAATATCCGATTGATGGCTTTTCTTTCTGGGATGGCGTTGACAATAGAATTGACCCGATATTTCAAACAGTAATTGAAAGTTTAATAAGCGAAGACGCAATGAAAGAAGCAGTAGAAAAAATCAGAAACTGGGACAAATACAGGGTAGTAATAACATTGCAGGGAACAAAAGTAAACAAACATAATTACGGACTTTCAATGTAATGGAAAAAATTAATCTTGGTATTGTGGGTGCATGTGGAAGGGGAAAATCATTTAAAATTGCATGTGATGCCACAGGTATACTGAAAATACATGCTGTTTGTGACATTAATGAGGAAAAACTTGAAGAAGCAAGAATACAACTTGGAGCAGTTGAAAAATATACTGATTATGAAGAAATGTTAAAAAAAAGTGATATACAGGCAGTAATCCTTGGCACTCCAATGAATTTTCACGCCCCACAGGCGATCTCAGCATTGAACAAAAATATTCATGTCCTCAGCGAAGTTCCAGCAGGTGTTTCAATTGAAGAGTGTAAAAAACTTGTTCATGCAGCGAGAAAATCAAAGGCAGTTTATATGATGGCTGAAAATTATACCTACATAAAAACCAATGTCATCGTAAGGGAAATTGTTAGAAAAGGACTTCTCGGACAATTATATTATGCTGAGGGCGAATATATTCATGAATTGAAACAACTCAATGAAATTACAAAATGGCGAAGGAAATGGCAAACAGGTATCAATGGAATTACATATGGAACACACAGCATTGGACCGATTCTTCAGTGGATGTATCCTGACAGGGTTGCTTCTGTTTGCTGTGCTGGAAGTGGCCATCATTATAAAGACCCGCGAGGGAATTTTTATGAAAATGAGGATTCCTGTGTAATGCTGTGCAAAATGCATAGTGGAGGACTTGTAAAAATTCGTGTTGATATGCTTTCAGACCGACCCCATGCAATGACAAATTATCAATTACAGGGAACTGATGGTTGTTATGAATCAGCAAGGGCAAAAGGCGAAAGAAACAGGATATGGCTAAAGTCAAAATGTACAGGCATGGAATGGATTGATATTGAAAAACTTGAAGAAGAATTTTTGCCAGATGACTGGAAAGAAATGCAAGAGATAGCAATGAAAACAGGTCATGGTGGTGGTGACTTTTTTGAGGTAATGGATTTTGTTGATGCAATAATCGGCAAAAAACCGTGTCCAATTGGAATTGATGAGGCAATGGATATGACACTACCCGGACTTATTAGCCAGCAATCAATAGAAAATAAAAGCACCTGGCTTGAAGTTCCTGACTCAAGACAATGGCAATGATATAATAGTGTTTCACAAGGAGGATATATGATTACCTGGGTATTTTTGATACTTCTGATGGGTGTGTTTATGCTCTTTTTTCCTGAAAAAATCATTGAAAATGACTGGTTAAAACAAATTGGTCTTGCTATCACACTCATATGCATTGGAATCGGTGTAAGAATGAGTGCATTAAGAAGAAGAGGGTTAAGAGAAAAACTTGAAACAAGAATAAAAGAACTTGAGAAAGAAAACGAATCATTGAGAAACCAGTTGCTGCAGGGGAAACCCACAGAAGAAAAAAAAGAAGAACAATCATAGTTTTCTTAAAAAACATTTGCCAACAATGCTGGTTTCAATCGTAATACCCGTTTACAACGAAGAAAAAACCATCTCTGAAATAATCTTGCGCGTTATCAATGCTGATACAGGAAATTTACAGAAACAGATTATTGTGGTTGATGATGGTTCGTATGACAGAACCCCAGATCTTTTGAAAAAGATAAAGGAAAAATACACTGATGTTGTTGTCATTACTCATCCTTCAAACAGAGGCAAAGCAGCGGCATTAAAAACAGGATTTTCTTTTGTAAAAGGCGATATTATTATTATTCAGGATGCTGATTTAGAATATGACCCATCTGATTATATTCGACTTATAACACCAATCATCAAACGCGAAGCAGATATTGTTTTTGGTTCGCGATTCTATTACGGTAGACCAACAGGCACAAGTTATTTAAGGTATCTGTGCAATAGATTTCTTACATTTTTATGCAATATTCTATATGGACTGAAAATTACTGACATGGAAACTGGCTATAAGGTTTTCTCAAAAAAAGCATTTGAAAAGCTTCACATTACATCAGATGGTTTTGATTTTGAACCCGAGTTTACAATATGGGCTAAAAAAAATAATTTCAAAATCAAAGAAATTCCAGTAAAATATCATCCAAGAACATCCAGAAGTGGTAAAAAAATAAAATTCAGGGATGGTATTACTGCACTGCTAACGATTTTCAAAATGAAATGGAGAAAATACTGATGAAAGAAAATATATTTTTTCTTTTGCTCGTTTTTGTTTGTGCTTGTTTTGCTACAGAGTTTCCAATGAAAGATATTTGTATTAACTCGTATATTGACATCTCAGGTCAATGGCTGTTTAAAATGGATTCATCTGATATTGGAATCAAAGAAAAATGGTATGAAAACGATTTTGATAGAAAAAACTGGGAACAAGTTATTGTTCCTGGAGTATGGAATAAGAAACCACCTGATATTAAATTTCCTGTTCCAGCAACAATCGGATGGTACAGTAAAAATATTACCATTCCATCAAACTGGAAGGAAGAAGTTCTTATTGTTTTTCTCGGCTCAATGTATACAACAGATGTATGGGTTGATGGAAATTATGCTGGAGTCCACAGGGGTGGTTATACTCCATTTTTTATTGATATTACAAAATTTGTAAAACCAGGGAAAAAATCCACAATTGCCATAAGGGTTGATAACCGTCGCGGAAAAACAATTCCTGCTGGACATATGGGATGGCATCCTTATGGCGGAATTTACAGGGAAGTGTATCTCATTCACAGGGGTTTTGTACATCTTGAAAGTATTTCAACTTCAACAATCATTGAAAGAAATCAAGCAACATTAAAAGTTGAAGCAAACATTGTAAATAATTCAAAATCAAAATACAGCGGAGATATTGTTTTGCAGTTAAAAGATAAACAGCAAATCTCTGCATATCAAAGGGCATTTGTCACATTACCTGCAGGTGAAAAGAAAAAACTATTTTTTGAACTCAAAATAAGCAACGCAAAATTGTGGTCTCCTGAAAATCCGTATCTTTATAATTTAAGCATTTCCCTTTCTTACCCTATCCCACAAAAAGCTGAATTTCCTGTTGGTTTAAGACAATTTTCTGTGATGAACGGAAAACTGTATCTTAATGGAAAAAGAATATACCTTCAGGGTTTTGGTAATCATGAAGAATATCCTGGTTATGGTCCAATCTTCAATTTTCAAAATGCAAAAAAAGACCTGTTACTGATGAAAAATGTTTTCAATGCCAATGCACTCAGGACAGGTCATTATCCTTTTCACCCTCTTGTTTTTGACCTTTGCGATAAACTGGGAATTATTGTCCATACAGAAATCCCGGCATGGCAGATTGATAAAAACTTTGTCCAGTCAGATGAAGCATGGAATCTATGGCTTAAAGGACAACTTGAAGAAATGGTTACAAGTTTAAGGAATCATGCCTGTGTTGCCTTCTGGGGACTTTCCAATGAACTTTATGATGTGCCTGTTTATCATAAAAGGGCTGCTGATTTTGTCCGCTCTCTGGACAAAGAAAGGTTTATCACAATTGTTTGTGCTTCAACATCAGACCTCCAATCAAACAAAATTGCAGACATTGTTGCAAGAAACTTTCATTATGGATGGTATCACTCACAGAGTGTTTATGCATTAAGGGAAAAATTCCCAGTTGTATTAAATGCTTCAGAAGGAAAACCAATCTGGGTAGCTGAAATAGGAGGACTGGCAAATTATGGAAAATATTCAGGTGGCTATGGAGACCAGTCAAGGGGTTCAGAAACATATCAGGATAAAATTGTTAGATATGGTGTTCAGTACTGTGCAACACAATCAGAACAGATTTGTGGAATCAGTGTATGGACATTAGCAGATTTTTACGGTGTAAACCAGTTCCTGCCCCATGGAATTCTTAATGAAAACAGGCAACCAAAAATTCTCGGTTATACGATTTGCAATCTTTTTAATGGAGACATTCGGCTTTATATTTGTGAAGAAGACACAATGGTTAAACAAAATGGTATTTACCGTGCGTCAATAAGGTATTTTAATCCTGGAGAAAAATCATTCAAAAACCTGACAGCAAAATGGTTTATTATCAAGGGAAATAAAACAATTAAATCAGGCAGCATAAATTTTGATGTATCAAACAAAAGACAGGATGAAATAGGAAATATTGAGTTTCCTGCACCTGAACAGGCAGGACTTTATTCTTTATGGGTTACACTATATGATTCAAATGGCAAATGGCTTTATACAAATAGTGGTTTTTTTGATGTAAAAGAAGTATCAATTCCTGGGGTTTTAAGAGTAAAGGTACCCGAAAAATTCAAGAATGTGAAAATGATTTATCAGGGAATTCAGATACCTGCGTACGAAGATATTGGTCTTATTCTTCCTTTTGAACAGGGTTCATATACTTTTGAATTCAGGGCAGATGGATATAAACCTGTTTTTTATAATGCAGAAATCACCTCTGGCAGAGCGACTGATATCACAGTCAACTTTGAAAAATGAAAAAAGGACTTTTTGAAAGAATCACATTCATCATTATTGGAATATTATGGCTCTATTTTTCCTTTTTCCATTGTTTTGATGATGATGAATTTCAACATTGCCATAATGCATTCTTAATCTGGAATGGTCTTACTCCTTACAAGGATTTTTTTGAACATCACATCCCACTGTATCATATTTTTTTCTCGCCGCTTTTTATCTCTGGTTCGCATTACTGGACAATTTTTTTATTCAGAATCATAAGTTTACTGTGCAGTTTCTGGACATTTTCCCTTATTTACAGATACCTGAAAAAAAACTATGATTCTTCTGTTGCAGTAATATCTTTGATACTTCTTGCTTTTGTCCCGATGTATCTGATAAAAATGACAGAAGCGAGACCTGAAAGCATTGCAGTTATGTTTTTTACAATTGCAACCATGAGCATTATTTCTGAAAACAAAAATTCCTTCATTTCAGGACTTTTCAGTGGATTGATGTGTTGTTTTTCTCAAAAATATTTTTTCCCCTGGATAGGACTTTTTGGGGCAAATATCATTATCACTGGAAGAAAAAATATAAAACCATTTATTGCAGGATCTTTCATTGCGTTTGTTCCCCTTGTTTTGTATCTTTTTCTCAAAGGTATTGTTCCTGAATTCATAAATTCAACAATTATTATGAATTTCAAATGGAAATACAGATTTTCTCCTGCTGGATATCTTTATGAAATGTTCATAACAGCAGGTTTTCTTGTTGCCTGCGGAATTTCGGGAATTATTGGTGAATTTTTCATAGAAAAAAACAAGAAAATGGCATTATCATTGTTATGCCTTTTAACTGGATGTTTCCTTGGAATTTTCATTGTTCCTGTTCCATACAGACAGATTTTTCTACCAGTTTTTATTGTTACGACTATTGCTTCTGGCTGGACAATTCATAAAATTTCAGGCATCGTCCAGCAGAAAAAATTAAAAATTCTTTCTGGGATTATTCTAATTTTTTGTGCAATCAGTTCTGCCATTACATCAATATCAAAGGAATTTCAGCAAACAAATTTTTCAGACATCAATAAAATGAAAAAAATTGACAGTATTTCTCCTGATACTACATTTTTTGATGGAAGGTGTCTATTATACTACCGTATGCACACGGGTTATTACGGTTTTATGCATCATGAATTATTGCAGATGCTTGACCCTGAAAAATACTCACATCATATTATTGAATCATTGAAAAAAAATAATTTTCCTGTTGTCATATATGATTACAGGGTAAAAGAAATGCCATCGCAAATTCAGGACTTTATACAAAAACATTATTGTTTAGCATCAGAGCCCGATATTTATTTACCAGGAGTAAACATAGACAGAAGTCAATTGACTGGTGGAAAAACTGATTTTGATATATTTGTCTCAGGATGGTATAGAATTTATTTTAGAGGAGAAAATCTTTTGATTGATGGAACTCAGGTGAGGGATAACACCCAAATTTTTCTACGGGCAGGCAATCACATTGCTGAGACAGATGGATTTGTTGAACAAATTACAATGATACTTGAAGGAAGAAAATGAAAAAAAATCATATAACATGGTTGACAGCAGTAATCGGATTGATATTTGTAGTTATTGTGTTGTTTAATCTTCGCCACCATATCCTGTGTATAAAATTTCCTTATAATCTTGAATACAGGGAAGGAGTTGTTGCTTACTGGGTAAAAAACTTTGTCAATGGTCAATCACTTTACCCGGAAATTCAGCAAAATCCACCATATGTTCATAATCCATATACCCCATTGTATTATGTGGTTACAGGACTTACTCAAAAATTAATGAAGACAAAAAGTATTTTTCTTGCTGGAAGATTACTAAGTTTCTTATGTTTGGTTGCTACCAGTATGTTGATTTTTGGTATTGTCAAAATATATGGAACAACAATATCTGGCTTACTTTCAGCAGGAATTTTTTTCTGCAGCCCTGTTGTTACAAATTACGGATGTCTTGAAATTGTTGATATGATGGCACTATGTTTTTGCCTTGCAGGAATTTATTATGGCTTGAAAAAAACAAACAGATCAATGATTTTCTCAGGAATTTTTTGTGCTTGTTCTATTTTAACAAAGCCAGTTTTTGTTATCCCAGGGCTCAGTATGCTTTTTTCAAATTTCTTTGATAAAAATGTCAGAAGAAAACTATTTCCTTTTGCTTTTCTGGTAACCCTTTTTGCAGTTTTCTCTATTCTTTTTTTCAAATATAGAAACAATCTTTTTCAACATCTTCTGCTGTTTAATATGCTACCACTGAATTTTTCTCATTTTTTAAATGTTTTCTCACAGGTTGGGGTCAGACATACATTTATTTTTTCATCAATTCCATTGCTTGCTGGAATTATAAAAGACAGAAAAAATCCATTATACTGGTACTGTATTTTTATACCCCTGACATTGCTATTTTCAGCAAAAATTGGTTCTGAATCAAATTATTTTCTTGAAATCATTGCTCTTTCATCAATAGCAGCAGGAATAATTTTCAGCCATGTTGAGGCAAAACAAATCATCGCTGTTGCCTGTCTTGGACAACTTTTCCTTTTCCTGCCATTCAAACCTGCACCTGTCTTTACAAAAACATATGGGCAGGAAATACCTGGTGCAATTAGCAGTGAACCTGATAAAACACTTATGGAGGTAGATGAAATCATTAGTTCTGAACTGATGGGAACATCGGACCCTGTTCTCGCTGAGGATACTGGCTGGCTTGTTTATGCTGATAAAACTGTTTACCTTGAACCCTATCAATTTTCACTTCTTGCAAAATATGGCAGATGGGATGATACAACCATTGTTGAAATGATAAAAGAGAAACAGTTCAATTTGATTATCATCAATGCAGAAACATATGAAAAAACAGGAGAAAAATTCACAAAAAACATGCTTGATGCAATGAAATTCAGCTATGCCATAAGGAGAATTATTGGAAACACATATATTCTTGAACCCGTCATTTCCTGGACAAATGAATAAAATTTATTTTTCCCTTATTTTTTGACTGAAAAAGCAAAAAACAGTAAATTATTGGAGAAGCAAACAAGGGAGCACCATGCAAAAACAGGTTGATATTGAAAAGGCACTTGAAAGGAAATATCCTGAACAGGTTGTCCTTGTAACAACAAGAAATAAACAGGGAAAGGACAATGTAATGGCAGTTGGATGGGTTGCAATGGCTTCAAGTGAACCTGTGATGTTTGTACTCGGTATCGACCAGCAGGCATGTACATACCAGAATATTATAGAAACAAAACAATTTGTTGTTGCCTTTCCATCAGAGAAAATGGCAAAGGAAACTCTGTTTGCAGGCAGTGTTCATGGCTATAATAGAGATAAAATCAGGGAATCAGGATTAAGGGTTCAGCAGGCAAGTATTGTCAATGCTCCAGTTCTTGTTGATGCTGTAGCAAATTTTGAATGTGAACTCGTTGAAATCACAATGCCAGGTGATTGTCCTTTAATTGTTGGAAAGGTTGTCTGTGCCTGGGAAAATACGGATAAACAATTGAAACGGCTGTATACCACTGGCAAAAATCATAAACTTTCTGGTGTAAGGGAAATTGAAACATAACAGAATGCCGAAAAAAATTCTTGTTGCAATTTTTCTGGTTTCTTTAAGCATTTTAATTTTTGAGATTTCACTCATCAGAATATTTTCAGTGTTGATGAGGTATCATTTTGTTTTTCTGATTGTCTCAATGGCAATGTGTGGCCTTGGTTTTGGTGGAATTCTATCCGCATATCTGAGGAAAAAAATACAAAATGAGGAAAAAATAACTGAAATTATTTTCTTTCTTGTTCTGATCACGAGCATTTCAATTCCATTATCAGTTATACTGATTTTAAAGACCCCGCTGAAGGATTTTCTTTTGGGATATACTGCCATTAGTATAATTCCTTTTATTCCATTTATGATTGCAGGTGCATTTTTCTCATATGTGTTTGAAACATATGGAAGTATTATGGGAAAACTGTATTTTTCTGACCTGATTGGAGCAGGTGCTGGTTGTCTGGTCGTTTTATATTTGCTGAAAATATTTGGTGGAATCAATACTGTTTTTTTTGTTAGTGCAATCATTGCAATGGCATCCTTTATTTTCGCATGGAAATCATTAACATGGAAAAAACCAATTATTTCAGTTATTATGTTTTTTGCCTGTTTTTCTTTTGTTTTTCTTAATTTCAATCATAAATTTTTCAAAATTCCTTTTATCTCAAGTAAAAATCCCGAAGCAACAAAGCCATTATTTACAGCAGCAGAGAATAATTCTGCACAAATTATTTACACTGAATGGAATGCCTTTGCAAGAACCGATGTTGTTGAATTTTCAGATTTACCTGATATCAAGTATATTTATACTGATGGCGATGTGCCAACAACAATGCATTTTTTTGATGGATCCATTGAATCAATCAGTTCATTGAAAAATACTGTTTTCTACCTTCCATTTGCTGATCTGAAAAAGCCCGAGGTTCTTTCAATTGGTCCTGGTGGTGGGATTGACATACTTGTTTCAGTCCTTGGCGGAAGTTCAAAAATTACGGGTGTTGAAGTAAATCCGTCAATATTTTCAATTATGGACAAGTTTTCTTATTTCAATGGAAATATTTATAGATATCCTGGGGTTAAAGTTTATCTTGATGATGGAAGAAGTTTTGTAAAGAGGACAAAAGAAAAATATGACATTATTTATCTTGCCCTGACCCAGAGTGCAACAGGACAAGCAGCAACAGGAGTCCTAACTGAGGGCTATATTCATACTCGGGATGCATTCAAAGATTATCTTGAAAAACTTAACGATGACGGTATGATTGTTTTTATTACACAAAATGAACTTCTTTTGTTTCGTGCATTTGCAACATTTCTTTCAATTCTTAATCAACCACATACTCTCGGAGGACTTCCAAAAATGATGGTTTTTATGTCCCCGGAAGAACAGTTTGCAACAACACCATATAGATATGTTCTTATTGCTGGTAAAACTGATTTTTCCTGGGAAAGAAAAGAAAAAATGAAGGACATGGCTGAAAAACTGGGAATCAAAACAATTTTTATTCCTGGAATTGTTGCAAAACCTCCATTTGACAAATTCGGTGACTTTGTTGACCTGCATACCTTCGTTTCAACGATAAATTCCTTGCTGGAAAACCCAGTAAACATTATGCCTGTGAGCGATGACCAGCCATTTTTTCTTGATTTAAGTTTTGGTGTGCCATCACAATTTAAAAAACTTTTGATTTCAATCCTGATTGCTGTAATATTATGTGCAGGATATGTCTTAAAAAACTCCAGGGGAAGAAGCAACATTACAATGTTTTTCATCATGTATTTTGCCCTCATTGGAGCAGGATACATGCTCATTGAAATATTTTTAATCCAGAAATTTATGCTTTTTCTCGGACACCCAACTTTTGCAGTAAGTATCGTCCTTTTCAGTATGCTGGCAGGAAGTGGAATAGGAAGTTTTGTAAGTCAGATGTGGGAAAAACAATTGATAAAAAAGGTTATGATTTCAGCACTGATAACAGGTCTTATTTTTATTTTTTATCTTTTGTTCCTTACAAAAATTTTTGATATTTTTCTTTATCAAACAAGGTATTTGAGGATATTGATAAGTGTTATTCTTATTCTGCCTGCAGGATTTATTATGGGTATTCCTTTTCCATCAGGCATCAGAATCATCAAAAAATATCACACCAGTACCATTTCCTGGCTATGGGCAATTAATGGTCTAATGAGTGTCTGTGGTTCAGTGCTTGCAATGGTCATTGGAAAAACAATGGGCTTTTCATCAACGTTAATGACAGGTGCCCTTTTATACATTCTTTTATTTTTCATTTGCTACTTTGCAAAAAATAAAAACTGGTTTCAGATTGATTCTTCTTTTTAAAGGGAGCTAATATGAAGAGAATTGATGTTATTACAGCAGGCGAAATACTTGTTGAGATTATGAGAAAAGGAACAGTTGTTTCTTTTCTCGAACCAGGAATTTTTCTCGGACCATATCCAAGTGGTGCACCAGGAATTTTTATTTCTGCTGTCAGCAGAATCAGTAACAAAAAAATCAAAACAGGAATTATTGGAGTCAGTGGAAATGATGATTTTGGAAAACTTGTTATTCAAAGATTTAAAAATGATGGTGTTGACGTATCCTGTATTAGAAAAACAAATATTACAACTGGCGTTGCATTCATAAGGTATCTGCCCGATGGTAGTAGAAAATTCATCTTTCATTCAGGTGCTGCAGGATTACTCGGTCCAGATGATATCAAAGAGCATTATTTCTCATCACTCAAACTTCTCCATATCACAGGAAGTTCCCTTTTTATCAGTGAAACAAGTTTTCAGGCATGTAAAAAAGCACTTTCACTTGCACTAAAAAAGAAAGCCATCATCAGTTTTGACCCGAATATCAGAAAAGAAATGGCTTCTTTTGAAAAAAATATAAAAAAGGTCAATTTGTTTCTCAAGCATACAAAAATTCTTTTTACAACAGAGGAAGAAATTTCCATTCTTTTTGGCAGAAAGTCAAAAGAATCAATGATAAAAGAACTACAGAAAATGGGGACTGAAATTATTGTCATCAAAAAAGGAGACAAAGGTTCAGAAATTTATTCAGGAAAAGAAAAAATCTCCATTCCTGCATTGAAGGTGAAAGTAGTTGACCCAACAGGAGCAGGTGATACATATGCTGGTGCATTCGTTGCATCTTTATTACAGGGAAAAAATCTCAAAATATGTGGAGAAATCGCCAGTATCACAGCATCATTGAAATGTACAAAACAGGGACCAATGAGTATCCCCGATTATAACGAAATAAAAAAATACATCAGTTAATCAAGATGGATTGCTTTGCGAAGTACAAGTATGACATCACTGATGTCGATATTTTGTTCAGAATTTAAATCAGCCAGATATCTTAATCTTTCTGTATATGGCAGATTATAGATCTGTTGATTTATCACCACTGGCAGTCCTATTGACATTCTGAGACACAAAATAACATCCGAAATATCTACAATACCGTCTTCATTTATATCGCCCTTGAGTACTGAAGGGTTCATTTTAAAAACACAGACATTGTTTGTTTCATCAAATTCCCTTACATCATTTTCACTATCAACAATGAGATAAAAATAGAGATTTTCCTGAGACATTCCTTCGGTATTCAGAAGAAAATTAATCTGCTCGATTTCACAGGGACCAAGCGTATCAATCGCCTTCTCAAACAACACATTTCCATCCTGCCTATCTCTAACAATCTTCACTGTAAATTGTTCTGCTGGTAATACACCAGTGTTTTGTATTGTCGCAGTAATAAAAAGTAAATTTTCTTTGATAAATGAAGTTGAAATATGTTCTGCCTTTATATCCGGAAGAACAGTTTCAATCGATACAATATTGTTTGTCCTGATTTCATTGTTAATCGTTTCTTCTGGATCAATTACTGCATAAAGAGTTACAGGACTCACGACATCAGGAACAATCCATTCAAAGGAAATTGTTTTCTCTTCACCCGGGACAAGAGATACTGTTGTACTGTAAATAACATCTCCCCTGCTTTCAGAATTTCCTTCATAGAAAAACACAGGTATATTCTGTATCACAGTGTTACCAGTATTTATTATTGTTGCATAGATATCAGCAGAATTTCCGCAGGAAGGATTCCGCGGAGTTATAACAAAAGTTCCAGGAACAAAAGTAACATCAGTTTCAATCTCATGCATCAATAAAGCAAGGTTTGTTGAACCTTTTTTTCTTTCAGGTAAATTGATTTTTTTACCGGTCGACGTTGTTACTTTTTCCTCAATTACATTGATTTCAACCTTATCATATAGCCCTACAAGAAGTTCATCCCCATAAAATGCAAATGCTGGTGAATTTTCTGTTTCAGGGTCAAATGTTAACCTCTGTGGTTTACCCCACATCGATGAAATTGGGTCATAGAAAACTGCAAAAATATCTGAACTGTATTGTGAAGGTTCACTCCACAGTAAAGCAATTCTTCCATTTGGACTTTTTGCCAGACGAAAAGACGCAAGGTTAGTGGAATAGAAATCTTCAAAATTGTAAATATTTTCAGGGTTGTTTACTGAAATGTATTTCATCAACATATTTTCCTTAAGCCACAAAAACGCGTATTTTTCTCCAATTTTTAAATAATGCACATTTACATCCGGTAGGTCATCATTGGTTAACCTTCTTGTCCAGTTTTGATTCCAATCCCTTCTGTTATTGTTCCAGTTACAATAATAAATTTCCCTGTCATTAATCGTTGTTAAATCATTATCCATATCAACAGAAAAACAGGCATCTGCAAAGAACTTTCCAACTGTGTAGGAGTCGTAACAGAAATCATAATTCAAAATTGGCTTATAAACCTTGTCAATCACTGTATATGGGTCCCAGTTTATTACTTCTTTAAAAACAATCTGTGGTTGCTGCCATTGATTTCCATTCCAGATTGAAGAATATACAACGTTAGGGTTTTCATTGTTACCAGTAATGTGATTATTCTGATTTGAAATCCACATCACCATAAGATTATTTCTGTCAGAACCTCTGATTTTCGGACTTCTGTCAAGGTAATTGTTATCGGTGATAACAAAAGGATTTGACCATGTTTTTGTTTGGGGATCATAAATGGAAACACATATTTCAAGATTTTGTTTCATCAAGTCAAAAGATGCATCATCCTGCAATTGAATTTTTACATTTTCCCATGTGACTGCTGCAGAACCATCTTCAAAAACAACAATATCAGGATGAAAATCTGCTGTTCCATCATCAGCAACTGAAACAGGCAAAGACCACTCATTGCCATCAAAATATGAAAACACAAGTTTTGTGCGATTCAAAGAACTTCTTGAAGGGTCATCATACAACCACACTGCATAAAGATACTGTCCTGCTGATGCAATCGCTGGCTCTGAATAAGGAAATACATTTTCCTGTAATGTTGAATATTTTGTATAAGGAGTTTGTAATTTTGATACAACTGTCTTGCCCCCTATAAATAATCCGTAATCAGGATGATTAATATAATCTCTGCTGACAACTTTTGCATTTGCTGTTAATTCAGGAATATGTTTTAACACTACCTTGCCACCAACAAGAGACCATGCCCAGTGAAGAAGTTCATTTTCCCACGAAAACAAGAGTGCATAAACATTAAACCCAGCATTAAGATATATGGAAAGTTCATCAAGTGCAGGTTGCTGAGGGAATTGTAGTTCCATGTCAAGCCCTCCACCAATCCACCCTTCAACTGCGAGCATTTCATCAACACCAGCCCCAAGAGAACCACGCACATATGGATTAATTGACAATTTTCCATTGAGTCCAAGAGGGTCAAAGGATGTTACACCAGCAAGGGCTTCTGCTTCAAGCGTAAAACCTGCTTTGGCATACATTGGAATCGGAACCGGTCCTGCCATAACAACAAATGGCCAGCTTTTTTTAAATTCTGCCTCACCATGAAGACCAATATACCCATCCAGGTCCCATTCCTTTAATGCAGGATAATACTGACCATCAATACTCACAAGTGGGTAAAGACTAAAAGAAAAACCAGCAAAAGTTCCTGATTCAATCTTTTCTTCTTTTTTTAATCCTTTGAAATCAAGACCGATTGAAGCACTACCATCACTCTTTACCTCGCAGGAAATTGTTGGTATAAATTTAAAAAGTACAGGGTTTCCACCAAATAATGGAATGTCCGATGGAATCGAGTTACCATCAACTCCTTCATTAAAGAAATTAAAGTTTATACCAAAACTTGATTCAAAAGAAAAATAGGAACCACTAGCAACTGGAATAAATGAGAAAAATGGTATTTTTTTCATTATAACAAAATTTGCCTTTTTTTCTTCAGAAATCGCACCTTCTTTTGATATCGCCTGAACTCTTAATTCACCTCCAACCCCGAATTCAGAACCCATATTGAAAGTTTGTTTTACTGTGTTTGATACCGCAGGAACTTCAATCACTCTTTTTGGTGTAATGAACTTAACCATAGAAGGAGTAAATGTTGCCCAATCAATATTTACAGTAAATTCAACATTAAAATCAACACCATCAATAAAGAAATTATTTCCTTCGTATGGAGTAAAAATATCAAGAATTTGAATTGCTGTAAAATTTGATGGATAAATAACAATGTTGCAATAAAGATTGCTTGACGCTGGTATTTCTACTGGTTTTGTAATTTCACAATATCCATCTTTACTCACCTTAACATCGTATGAACCAGCATTTATCGGAGTAAAAATACATCTTCCCTGATTATCAGTAATATTTGACTGGTTATTAATTCTAACATTTGCACCATCAAGTGTCTTCCCGTTTGAGCCGTCATAAACAACTACCGTAAGTGCTGATTGATTGTTTCCTCCACCATTGCCTGTTAACCCGCAAGTAATTAACCAGTCCATACTACCTGAACCCGATATGCCGAATGGAATTTTTATTGAAGCACTTCTCTTTCCATTCAACAAAGGTCTGAATTTGACAGTAAAATTGATTGTTTCTCCAGGGGCTATTGTTTTATTTGAACAATCTTCTGTTAGAGAAAATTCCCCTGAAATAAAATTTTCACCTGAAAAACCTATTTGTCCAATTGTATAAGAAACATTTGAAACATTGGTGAGAGAAAATGTTTTATATACACTTGAACTAAGATTTACATTACCAAAATCATAAAACGATGGCTGACATTTAACAAAAAAATTGTATATGCTGTTGCCTGTATTTGAATTATCATGTCTGAATTTAGGGAAAGGACTGCCTTTTTGATAATCTGTATTCTCAGCATAAAATGCATAAACATATCCATCAATGGTAGTGATATATACAGTTCCATCAGGACCTATTGCAGGAGAAGACTTCATTTCATGACCAACATAATACTGCCACTTTACTGTCCTGAAATCAGGATTGAGAGCATAAAAATAATAATCGTGTTGTGTTGTTTGATATGCAACTCCAAAATAAATTGTTCCATCTGAGCCAATCGCAGGACTACAACGCACTGCTCCTTGTGTAAAAAAAGTGGCTACAGGACTTCCATAACTAGGCATACACATATCAATACGCGCATTATCACAACCAATAATTATTCGTCCATCCGATAGTATTACTGGTTGATAAACCCATGATGACCTATCCATACCAGCCCATGTTTGCACACAATTACCTGAAATGGGTTCAATTTCTCTCAAATACCCTCTAGAATCTCCTACATAAATATGTCCATTTGATCCAATAGCAGGCGTTCCTAGATCTGCAGGATCATCATAAGGATTTCCCGCTGCCCAGGGATATATTTGTCGCCATTTGAGTGTTCCATCACTATTAATAGCGTAAAGTGTCCGTGAAGTGATTCCTGAAACATAAATACAACCATCCAGTCCAATGACAGGAGGACTACGAAAGTTTTCATTAGCATGAATAGAAGCTTGATAAGACCAGATGATGTCACCGTCTAAAGACATACAGTAAAGAACATTTCCATAAACGAGAAAAATTCTTCCATCACTTGTCTCTGCGACAGGATAATTAACTGGCATATTACCAAAATATTTTGACCATTTTAAATAACCTTTTGGAGTTACAACATAAAGAGTGCCATTAAATCCACCAAAACAGATATTACCATCAGGAAGTATAACCGGTGTTCCACCTCCTAAACCACAATCTAAACTTGTTCCTGCATCATACGACCAAATAATTTCACCGTTTTGAGGATTTATTGCCTTTAAACTACTACCACCGGTTACATAAACAGTACCATCTTTTGAAATAGCGACTGAAGGGATATAACCAGATTCATATTGTTTTACCCATTTGAGCGTACCAGGAGTCCCAGAGAATACATCTGGTAGGATACAGAACCAGCAAAATACGACATAAATTAAAAAATGCCTGATATTCATCTCCATTTCTTTTATAACACAAGTTTTCAAAAAGTCAAGTATAATTTTTTATAATGGCATTTGCAAGATTAACTCCATAGATAAGATGACCTGTTTCGTTCGGATGAATGCCATCAACAAAATAAAAATTGTTATGGGGAACAAGAGAAAGACCATCAATAACATTACATCCTGTTGATTGTGCTATGTTTTCAATAATGTTTCTTACATCCTGAAGATTTCCTGCTGCCTTTGTCTGGTCTTCAACATTTGTCCATACTGGAGTAATAACAAAAATTTTGCTTTGATGAAAAACTTTTTTCAATTTTTCAAGATATGAAAATACTGATTTTTCAATTTTCTCAATTGTAAAATCTCTATACCAGTCATTTACTCCATATGCAACAGTAATAATGTCAGGTTGAAAAGGAAAATTTTCATCAATGGTTTTTTCATCAAATATCTGTCCACCAACACCCTGATTGATTAAATCAGCATTCAAAATTTTTGCGGTAATAACTGGAAATGTACAAAAAGGAAAAACAGCATCCATTCCCTGTGTAATTGAATCACCAAGACAGAGCAATTTTTTTTCAGGGCTTTTCAGTGGCTGTCCTTCTGCACTGAAAGATAAAATCTCAATTGCAACAGAAACAGGAAGATAAAGTTTTATTTTTCTTGTTTTTTCATCAGGAAACTGGAAAAGTTTCAATTTCATCTTTTCCATTTCTGGCAATAAATCAATTCTTATTGATTTTATAACCCTGTCATCAACTTCCAAATCAAAACCTAAATAATTTCTTGCTCTTCCTTTGATTATAAACTCAATCTCAATGACTTTTGATTTACTCTCAACTCCAATAAATGCTCCTGAAAAACATGCTGCCCTGATTTCAGCACTTTGCCCGCACGAGCGATAATAATTCAATTGTGCCTCTGTAAAACGATTCAATGACCCTGGTAATACTCCACAAACAAAATCTGGATTAATCATAATTCCTCCATTTTATTTATTATAACATTTTGACAGGTCAAATTCGTCAACTTTTTTAGGAATACTTGATTAGAGCCACTCTTAAAAAAATCATTTCACTATAAAAATAGATAAAAAAATCTGAAGAAAGAAGGAATCACATAGAAAAAAAATTAGAAAAAATTAGAGTGGCGAATTTAATTTGACGTAAATCCTTGTTAAACCCCGTCAAAAAGCAACAAATTCTATTTAATTGTAGTGAATATCCATAAAATTTCAGAGAACACTAAGGTGGTTTTATAATTACTTTGTTTTTTATCTCTCCCTCAGGTTTATGTGGTAAAAGTTTTTCTATTTGGATTTTGTCTGTTTTGTTTATACATTGCTGGAAATACCATGTTAAATATTTTCCTGTCAAGTGTATTTTTAAAATTCTAAAATCCCTTGTGTATCAATGACTTTTACACCTCCGTATTTCCTCAAAAATAAATCTATTTGAAATAGTTTTTTTTATTCCAATTCCGGCAGGCATTTTTGTTTACTCCTTTTTACATTATATATCTTTTCCAGTTTTTCTCTAAGATAGATAATTCCTTTTGTTAATTTTACTATATCTATTCTATTTTTTAAATTTATCAAGTTTTCTTTCATTGTCTGGTCTACATTGTTCATCCTTAAAACTCTATTTACTGGAATATCTATCTGGTATTTCTTTTTTACTTGCCCATTTATTCTTTGTTTTTCTATTATCTTCATCTGTGGAATGAAAAGGTTATGCCTTAATGAGATTAATTTTGTCAGTTTTTTTAGTATCTGATATTCTTCTTCTGTATCATATCTTCTCCATCCTGTATACTGTCTTACCATACTCCAGTTCTTGCTCTCTACATAGGGTGCATCATTCTTCTTATATGGTCTGGACCTCCTGAATTCTATCCCGTTTTCTCTACAGAATTTAAAAAGATAACCATTTATAAACTCGCTCCCATTATCTGAATGTATCTTCCTTATATTAACCGGAAATTTCTCTCTTATTTCTCTTAAAGCATTCATCGTCCATATCATTGCTTTATTTCTTAATGGCATAAGTTCTGTCCAGCCACTTGTTATCTCTGTCGCTGTTAAAGTATATATGAATCGCCCATCTCCACTTTCTCCACAGTGATGCACCAGGTCTATCTCGACCTCCCCTATAATCTTCTCCCTTTCCTTCCTGTCTAACCAGCTCTCTACTTGTATAGACCTCTTCAAATTGGAACTAAATGGATTGCCCTTTCTTTTCTTCCTTAATTCCCATTTTTCCCTGTGCTTCCTCAATAATCTGTCTATTGTCGCTGCTGATATATTCCTTAATCTCTCCCCCTTCTCTCTGTCTATCTCTCCCTTGAAATGTGAATAGATAATATCCCAGTTTAATCTTATAAAGGCCTGTAAATGCTTGGAAGAAATAAATCCACTCATCACCCATATCTTTAACAATAACTTCTCAATATCTGCTGTATAAAGTTTCTTCCTCCCTCGCCTTGATAAATTCCTCTTTGAATACTGCCCAATTAAAACAATACCACTTTCCCTTAAAACAACCTTCCTGCCAGTGTTCCTTAATAAATAACTTATATACTGCCTGTTCATATTCAATACCTTCGTCAGTTCATCCAACATCTGCCCCTTTACTTTCTTTGTCCCTTTTCTATACCTTTCTGCATTAACTTTTATAATTGCGTATTTCTGCTCCATATGGTATAATCCTTCTGGAATAACAATAACCATACTGTGTCCCTCCTTTCATCTTTAAAAATAAATATAGGGGAATAGGATACAGTATGGCATTTTTTTTGAGAAGTATTTTTTTGAGGAAACTATATAATTTCAGAGAGATTATTTTTGAGGAACGCCGCACCTCTTGACAAATTTCTAAAGGGGGGTATAATAAAATTGCGGTATAATATAATAAGTGGAAAAATTGGTTGAGAGACAAAAATTGACAGGTGGGATTAGATTGGGTAAATTAAATGAAAACGCAGTTCACTAAATAATTACTTGACAACTTTATCGGGGGGGTAAAATGAAACTGGAGAAAATATTTTCAAAGGAGGTGAAAAAATGGGAAAAAAAGGATTTACTCTGATTGAGCTTCTTGTTGTAATAGCAATTATCGCAATCCTTGCTGCAATGCTGCTTCCAGTATTATCAAAAGCAAGGGAAAGAGCAAAAATGGCAACGTGTCTGAATAATCTTAAACAGATTTCTCTTGCTATCAAAATGTATGCTGATGATTATGATATGCCAAGGATGCCAGGTTATGTCCCTTTACCAGGAAGTATAAGAAATTCCTGGTATGAAGCACTTTATCTCCTCGGATACATAAAAAACTGGGGCGTATTCAAGTGTCCATCTGACACAAGAAAACTAGATTTCAGCAGACAGGGACTGGCTACCAACTGGAGAGCAGTTTCATACGTAATGAATAGCCAGATCCAAAGTGGTGGTAATTATCAGTATAGTGTGTCAAACCCTGACCTCGATGGCACAATGTATATTCGTTGTTCTATGAATGTTGGTCCCACATATCAAAGTTATGGTACTGACTGCCCGATTTATTACTGGTACAATGCTGTAAAAAGCGGTGGAGAAAATGGTGTTGGATTTTCACACGCAGGTATGGTTCCAACAATTTTTGCAGATCTACATGTAGGTATACTTCCTTTTAAGGTTCTGTTTAATTCAGGAAGTGCAACTCAGTACGGTTGGGGTCCATGGTCATTACAAAAAGGAGACTGATTAAGATAAAAGGGGGTGAAAAAATGGGAAAAAAAGGATTTACTCTGATAGAATTACTTGTTGTTATCGCTATTATTGCAATACTTGCTGCAATGCTTCTCCCAGTACTTACAAGGGCACAGCAACAGGCAAAAATGGCTAACTGCGCAGCAAACCTTAAACAAATAGGTCTTGCTGTTCGTATGTATCTTGAAGATTTTAATGAATACTGGTACCCATCATGCAGGGGTTTCACAAAGGATGACGGAGGTAATGTTGGAACTGATTTCAACTGGAGCTATACTGAGGCGCCATACGGTGGTGGTTCATGGTTAATGTCAGGTTTTCTTGATACACTGCTTCAACTTGGTTATCTGAAAGGAAGTATTACGTGGAGAGACCATCCTGCTTTCACTGCTACATTTGGCGGTGTCAAAAACAAGTTCTATGCCCTTTCATCAGGACAGGTTAATTGTCCATGTATAGACCAGAGTGAAAGATGGTATCGCTCAGGATATTCAGGTCAAATTGACTACGGATATAACTGGAACTTACCAACATATGCAAAAAAATTAGGAAAGGTTACAAAACCATCTGAAACAGCATTGTTCTGTGAAACCGTTTATGCGGAAGAACATTTTAATCCTGGCTGGTACGCCCTTATATGGAGCACTAATAGGGGTTACTACGGCGGTTCAAATGGTAGGCACTATCTTATTCAAATGTGGAATACCCTTTTTGTTGATGGACATGTAGAAGCGCTTACAACTGAAAAGTGGTTACAAAGTGGCCGTCAAGGATTTTAAGGGTTTGTGAATTTACTTTACTAATATTTTCTGCAGAATTTTTGTTCCTCATAAATCCCTGCCTTTTCGCTATTGAAAGATGTCATATTGATAATACCAGAAAGGCAGATACTGTTTATATTGCAAAAAATGGCAGAGCACTTGTAGATATAGTAATACCAGAAATACCCACCGCAACCGTAAAACTTGCAGCAGATGAACTTGCCATCTGTCTTAATAAAATGACTGGAGCAAATTTCAAAATTATCAGGTCAACAAAAGTAATCAATGGAATTATCATCGGTAAAGCAACTGACTTTCCTGAACTTAAATTGAATAAGGTTCTTCCTTTAACAAAGGTTGAAAACCGACAGCATTACATTCTTAAGAACAAAAGACAAAAAAATACTCTGCATTGGAGCATCTGATTATGGCGCAAGTCATGCTATCTATGATTTACTTTCACGACTGGGATGCAGATGGTATTTCCCCGGGAAAACTGGGAAATTATACCGAGAAAAGAAACAATCAGCATCAGGGTGAATGTTGAAGAAAGGCCTGACTATTTTATGTTTGTACTCCAGGCCGCTGATCCATGGAGAAGAGGGGACTGGAACAGAAGGAATAGAAATCATGCTTCACCGTGGATATGGAATTCACATAATATTCAGAACATTGCGATTAAACTCAGAAACAGAGGAATTCTTAAGGAGCATCCAGAATATAACGCATATAATCCTGGTGCAGGTCCTGGAAAAGAAAGAGAACCATCTTATTGGTTGTGCCTGTCAAACCCGGATTTGCTAAAGGTAGTGGCAGAATATGTGCTGGAATACTTCAGAAAAAATCCCGCCCTGGATAGTTTCTCCCTTGAACCAATGGACGGGGACGGCTGGTGCAGGTGCGAGCAATGTCAGAAGCAAACGCCAACAGACCTGCTTATAACACTTACAAATGATGTTGCAAAAACCATCGAAAAGGAATTTCCGGATAAATACATCGGAATACTTGCGTATAGTAAACATTCTTCCCCACAAACAATCAGGGTTCACAGAATGGTATATGTACTTCCGACAACCGCCTTCAATTATAGTGGAAATACAACTGAGGAACAATTCTTAAAATGGAGAGAAAAAATGGACAATCCATACATTGGTATCTATGATTACTGGAATCTACCAATATGGCACTGTGGATTGCCCGGAGCAAAAGGTGGAAGGATTTCTTATATGAAAGAGGTTTTTCCGAAATATTACAATCTTGGAGTAAGGGTATTCCAGACAGAAGCGATTGGTGGCTGGGCGCAAAACGGTCTTGCATATTACATTGCCAATAAACTTGCCTGAAATATTGATACTGATGTTGAAGAAGTTATCTCAGATTTTGTAAAAAATTGCTTCCCGGAAGCGCCATCTCAAATGAGGCAATTTTACAAACTCATAAATGAAGAACCAAAGATATACTGGAGCAAGGATTTCATCGGACAGTTGTTCAGATTTCTTAATGAGGCAAGAGAGAAAACATCAAATCCTGAAGTAATTGCAAGAATTGATGAACTCACAATTTACATTGGTTATCTTGACAAATTTTACAGATGGCAGGAAGGCAGTATCGAAATATCTGAATTGATGAAATTTTTATGGAAGGCAAATAACACTACAAAAATTTTTGAATCTGACTGGATATGGAGATACCTGCCTGAAAGATATCGCATTAAGGTTCCTGAAGACAAAAACGAATGGAAAACAGAAGAAAAATTTACACATGAAGAAATTGTTGAGATAAATAAAAAAGACGTTATCGAAAATCATGTCGGGAATATCAGTCCTGTAAAATTTTCAAAAAATCTTGTACCTGCAGGTATACAAAAGAAAGACAGTTTAAGACCAGGATATCGAACAGGTACAGTTTTCTATCTTTATGCTGAAGAAGATGGAAATTTGCCTGTCTTCATTCTAAATCCCGACACTGAATGGTTTCTGTATGATTCTAAAGGAAAACTTGTTGAAAAAGGACATCATCTTCGGGAGATAAACCTGTTGAAATTAATTTTCAAACAAAAGGTAAGGGTTTATACAGATTTGAATCACAGGGGCTGGTGGACTGGGAACACGGCTCAAAGGTGACGATGAATGTCAGTAATTCTTATCCTGTGGCAGCGAACAGATGGCATTACTTTTTTGTTCCTTATGGCACAAAACAATTAGTCATATACACAGGAAGCATTAAACAGGAAATCTCTGATTCTGATGGAAAAATTTTGTATTCCTGGGAGAATAAACCCAATGTGCCAGGGTTTATCTTTGTTGATATACCAGAAGGTCAGGATGGAAAAGTGTGGAAAATCAGAGGGGTATATGTTGGAAATATTGAATTTATCAATGTACCACCATACATTGCCTTAAGTCCGGATGAACTTCTTGTACCAGAAGAAGCATTGAAAAAACATTAGAAAATATTTATTCAGAAAGATTACGGGCAATTTCTGGAAGTATTCCAATTTCTCCTGCAATATCAAGAATTGTCAGACGGTTTCTTACAAAACGGCTATATGTTATCGCATTGTATGCAAGGTCTCTGTCAACACCAATTTCTGAAAATTTTATCGGGCATCCTGCGTTCTTCAAAGCATGTTTTATTTTTTCAACACCAACAACCATTGGAAAAACTTCCTGTTTCAAATCATCCCAGATAAAAGGAAGTTTTTTCCTTAAAATGCTGAGTAACGACAATTTTTTATTGAATTCCTCTTCAGAGCGGAAATTTTTTCTGATAAAAATCCTTGCGTCATCGTAATCCACTTTATGAACTCTCAACAATTTTTCTACATCTTTTGTATTCATTTCTTTTAATCGCTCATAAATTGTGGCAGAAACAATAATACCAAGACCAACCTGTAATCCATGAAGAGAAAAAGTATCTTTTTTGTTTCTGTGGGCAACCATGTCAAGAAAATGAGAAATAAGATGTTCTCCACCTGATGCAGGGGAAGAACTTCCAGCAAGAACCATTGAAAGGCCTCCAAGATGAAGGGATTCCATCAGTTTCACTATGGTTTTCTTTTCCCTTTTGAGAATATTTGTTCCTTTACCAATATAATCTGCCTCAAGTTTTTTTGCGATTTCAAAGGGAAGATCGCAAAAATTTTCTCCTGTAATGAAACTTGATAACTTCCAGTCAGCATTTGCAAAAGACCTTGCCAGACTATCAGCGAAACCTGATTTAATCATTTCAAGTGGGGCTTGCGAAATGATGTCAATATCTGTAAGTACAGCCGTTGCTGGTTTCACAGGCACAGTTTTCTTCAAATTTTTTGAAATAAAGGCAGCAACGCCTGATGTATACGCATTCATTGATGGTGCTGTTGGAACACAAATCAGAGGGATATTCATTTTATTTGCCGAATATTTTCCAAGATCTGTAATTGTGCCTGAACCAACAGTAATAATGACATCCTTTTTCTTCAGTTTTCTCAAGATTAATGGAAATAGATTTTCTTCGGCATAAACTTTTTCCTCTGTCTCTGCTGGAAGAAGAATCAGGATGGAAACATTGAAATGCTTTGAAAGAATTTTTTGACACCGAGCGCCAGCAACAATGAAAGTATTATTGTCACACAAAATTAAAACATTATCTCCTTTGATAAAATCAGAAACAATATCTGGCAGGGACATAATTGCATTTTTTTCTGTCACCAGTGCCTTTACAGGAATATGATGCTGCAAACCACAATAAGGACAAAGAAAACTTTTCCCGAGATATCTGTACAGGTTAAATTTTTTCATCTTTTTATTATAACATCAATCTCATTTTCTTTTCCCCTCACCTTTCATTCTCTTCCTTCAGGGAGAGGAAATGCGGGTAAGGGTATCTCATGAGGATGGGAATTAAACGGATGTTGAAATAAAATTGCTTCATTGACATTGATAGCAACAGGGAATAAAATGATAACTGATTTCAATTTTCAGGGAGGGAAAATGAGTAAAACACTGTGGCAGTATTATGTTGACAGGGCAAATGAAATCACTGACAATGCACTTGAGGATATAAAAACACTCAAACAATGGGAAGATGAAAGACAGCAGAGAAAAAGAGAATTTTTTATTTCTATGGGTCTTGAACCTTTCCCGGAAAAAACTAAACTATCGATAAATTTTCTCGGTGACTTCAAAGGACATGGTTTTATTGCAAAAAAAATTGCATATGAGATTCTTCCTGATTGCTGGAGCAGTGGACATCTATATCTACCTGACCCATTACCAGAAAAACAAGTTCCTGCAGTTGTGTATGCATGCGGACATTCTGGACTCGGAACTTTCTGGTACCAAAAACATGGGATTATGTGGGCAAAAAGGGGGTATGGCTGTTTTATCTTTGACACAATAAGACAGAGTGAAAACAATGGCATCCATCATGGTCTTTTCACAGGAAAAAGGCTGGACTGGATTTCGCGCGGATATACATCAGCAGGTGGAGAACTTTTGAATTCAATTCGTGCACTTGATGTTCTCTGTCAGATGCCAGAAATAGATAAACAACGAATTGGAGCAACAGGAATTTCAGGAGGTGGCGCACACAGTCATTTCCTTGGAATTGCAGACGAAAGAATCAAAGCAGTTGCAACATCATGCGGGGTCAGTTTACTGAAATTTGCTATTGGTTACAGGACAATGTTTCAACATTGTGACTGTATGTATGCCAATGGTAATTTCCAGAGAGATATCTGCGATTTTTCTGCATTGATTGCTCCAAGACCCTTGCTTTTTTGTTTTGCATCAGAGGATAATCTTTTTTTCAATGAAGAATATCGGATGCTTTATGAAAAAGTGAAGAAAATTTATCGCCTGTACGGATGTGAAGAAAAATGTGAACTTTTTGAATATCCAGGTCCGCATGCATATTCTGATGCATCAGTGAAAAAGATAAATGACTGGTTTGACAGATATGTTGCAGGACAAAAGCATCCTGACATTGGTCTTGGTAATGAAACAATCAGTGAACAAGAACTGTCTGTCTTTAACGGGAAATCTCCTGAACCCAATCGATTAAACCTGCTTCCAGAATTTTTAACAGTTCAAAAAACAAGGCAGTTGCCGAAGAATAAAGATGAATGGGAATCAATCAGAATTGAAACAATAAATCAACTGAAAAAAAATGTTTTTCACTGGCTTGAGAAAAATAATGAAGTTATGGAAATACGGAAAACAGGAACATGGGAATGGGAATCAAGAAATTTCCACAGGTATCAGGGAAAGGTTTCTGGTATGGAATGTTATATTGAGGAGAATGTTTCAAAAACACCGGTGAAAAATACTTTTTTCTGCATTGGTAGTTTCAATGATGATACATATTCATTATTGAAGGAAATAGCAGATTATACAGAAAACTGCAATATTATACTTGTTGAACCAAGGGCATGTGGAAGAAATGCTGCTGATATGAATCAGGGCAATCACTGTCTTTACAGGGCAGGTGCAATGACAGGAATTACACCTGTATTGATGTGGATGAATGACCTGAAACATATTATTCAATTTTTCAGAAATATGGCAGGATATAGGAATACAAATTTTATTCTTTACGGAAAAAATGAATCAGCAGGAGCATGTCTTTATTATTCAATTTTTGATGAAAAAATCTCTGCTGTAATACTGGATGATGTTGTTGATACCCATGAAAATGGATGTTTCATTTTAGGAATTTTGAAGGAAATTGATATTACGGAAGCCTCAGGATTAATGGCTCCAAGAATTTTTTCTGTCGTGCTTGATGGATGGTCACGCTGGGAACTTGCAATGCACTGGGGTATCAGGGTCTATGATAGATTGGGAATCAGAGAAAGGTATATTATGACCAATAGCACTTCCAGCGCAATACAGAAAACTCTATCTGCGATTGAGAAGTTATAATGAAAATTTTATTTTGACCTTATTTTCGCCGTGCGGAATAAAAAGAAAAAGAAATTTTTTTGAATGAAGTTTTTTCATTTTGAAAGGGAAGTTTGCATCAATAATTTTTTTATTCCCTGTATAGATTCTAACAGCAATACCCTGTCTTGCTGTGCAAAAAACATTGAACGTCATCGTGTTATTTTTTAATTCAATATCTGAAATTTTGCTTTTGCTTCTTTCAATCCACCACTGTGTAACTCTGTCAGGAGTTGAATGTAAAATTTTCAAATTTTTCCTGTCAGCAATTTCAACGATTTTTCTTATCGCTTTTCTGCATGAATCAAATCTTGCAATATAAACAGGATGATAAAAAAAGTTTGAAATTGTATGATAGTTTGCAGCCAGCTCTACAGCCCTTTCAATTTTTCCAGAATCCAGTTTTTCGCCGCTGTATCCACATTCATAAAATGTAATCGGCAAATCAACAAACTCAATTTTTTTGTTTTCATATGTATAATCGGTCCAGTAAAAAAACGGAAAGGATGTTCCAAAAGCAAAACCAATTCTATTTACAGGGTTTACTGGAGGAAACCTGAAATGAATTTTCCCGTTATATCCCCTGATATTATATTTCTCCATCCATAATGCAGGCTCATACCATCCTGTCCATCTTAAATAATGAGAATTCACACATACAGGGATTTTCTTGAATTTTTCAATAAAAATTTTTGTCTGCTTTCCCACATCATCTTCAGTAAAACCTGCTGGATGAGTAAAATGGTCCATAAAATTGTAATGGAGGGAAATTTCGGTATTGTTTTCCTCAAGTTTTCTGAATTCTTCACCATCTATTGCAAATTCAAAATTTTTATCAGGCATAATATTGATGTGGTACGGAAGAGATAGCCCCTTCATAAATTCACATGCAGAAAAATGAATTCCTCTGGTTGATTCGTCATCCCCACCATAAAAAAACACAGCATCAGGAACAACATCTTTATCGTTTAAGGGTGGAAGATGATAAATTAAGGGAATCATCAGGCAGGAACAAAGGATGTTTTGAAGAAAAAACAAAAATTCATCAGTAACTGGTAATCTAATTGATTTCAGTATAATTCCATCTCCATTTCGTAAATATCCGTCTCCGTCATAATCCATATCAACTGGACGTCCCTGATTGATAACCCAGAATGTTTTTGCAATATCAAAACCAAAATAAAAGGCATAACCATTGTGAAACCTTCTTGAAGTAATGACAGGAAAATTTCTAAAGCAGGCAAGAACTTTTGAATTTATTGAAGTGACAAGATTTACATCTGAAGCAACAGGAAATTTTCCTTTAATGCTTGATAAAAAACTGTTTCCAGTGAAATTCAGGTATCCATTGATTGAAAAAGGATTCTGTAAAAATATTTTCTTTTCAAATTTATTCCCGAAAATTTCATCTATACTGGAACTATTGAAACCAAAAAGAATTCCGCCATTTTTCACCCAGTTCTTTAATGCATGGTGATATTTACCATAATCATCAGGACCAAGAAATAAAATCCTTAAGGAATCAAGATGATTATCAAGATTTTCAATATCAATCGATTTACACGACATTCCCAATCTACCAAGTATTTCTTCTATATAAATCCACCAGTAATTTCTTTTCCTGGTATTTTCCTGTTCCCAGATTTTTTTATTGATGACGTAGCCCGAATCAAAAATCATTTTTCAAGTTTTTTTATCAGATTAAACAATTTTTCTGAATCATATTTTGCCTGTTCTTCGGTTTTCACTGTGTAAGCAAGTAAAATAGACGGAATTACCTTTTCTGCCACCGGACATAAACCATCAGGATATTCAACTTTGAATGGATAATTTTTGCAATGAAATGCATGTGCAAGTTTATCCCTGATGACAGGGTGTTTATATGATGGCATATTTGTGTAGCCCACACTGACACCAATTTTTTCTTTTTTCAGTTCTTCTTTGAATTCTTCAAGTGATAAACCATATTTTTCACCATCAAATGTGGCTGCCCAGTAATGGTAGGTGTGAATCCGATCAGGCGCTTTCTGTGGTATAATCCACTTACAATTTTCAATTGCCATGTCATAATATGAAGCAATTTTTTGTAAGCCACCAACAAAATCAGCAATTTTCTCAAGCTGGGCAATGCCCACAGCTGCTGTTAATTCATTCATCCTGTAATTATAATGAAGTCCATGAGCAATAGAAAAAAATGTTGGTGCTCCTGCATGAAGGTCGAGATTTTTTGAAATTTCTTCATTATTTGTTGTTGCCATCCCACCATCTCCAAGGGAAAGTTGTTTACTTGCCTGAAAACTAAAACAACCTATATCTCCAAGGTTTCCTGTGTATTTATCCCTGTATTTTGCAAGTATCGCATGTGCACAGTCTTCAATGACAACAATATTATATTTTTTTGCAATCTTATTGATTCTGTCCATATCAGCAGGCAATCCCCATGCATGCGTTACAATAATTGCTTTTGTTCTTTCATTAATCGCACCTTCAATTTTTTCAGGGTCCATCGTATGGGTAACAGGGTCTATATCAACAAATTTTGGAATAGCATTGTTGTACAGGGCAGCCAGTGCACCGAAAATAAATAAAGAATCGCATATCACTTCACTACCAGCACCACCTGCACACATCACCGCTGCGTGCAGTGCACTCATCCCTGAATTCATGGCAATGGCGTACTTTACTCCAATTTTTTCAGCAAACAATCTTTCAAATTCAGGTGTAAATTTTCCATTCAGTGAACCAAGATTCTTTGAAGCAAGAACCTGTTTCAATAATTCAATTTCCCTTTCATTATAGATTCTTTCTGGCATTTTCCCTCCTTTTAATCAAATTGAGGAATTTCAATCACTCCACCATTTTTCATTGCAGATAAATGTGCACATATACCTGGCAAACCAAATTCAAGGGCTTTCTTAACATTTATTGGTGGTTCTGTATCATTAACAATACAATCAATAAATTCTCTCACAAGAAAATATTCTGTTCCACCATGTGTTCCAGAAACTTCTATTCCAGTATAACCGGATTTCAGGGGAATTGTTATCATTTCTTTCAAATTCGGAATATTTCCAAAATAAGCAAATGTCTTTTCTTCTCCAATCCTGTTTGTTTCAAGACACCCATTTGTCCCGTATATTGAATAATAATGAAAACCTGGTTCCCTGATAGCACCAAACCCACAGAGAATTTTAATCACTGCTCCCTTTTCTGTTTTGAAAATTCCAATTTCCATTCTTGATGCAGGATTTTTTACTCCTGAAACATCATATTTTTCTTCTGTTTGAAAACCCTGAGCAAGAATACATCGATCGTCCATCATCATTAAAAGAGGACCCAAACTATGGGTACAATAATGAATGGGAGGCATCACAGTTCTCCATATGTTTTTTGTCTTCATTTCTTCATCAAGCAAACTTTTTATGTTATGAATATATTCAGCTTCAGCATAAAAAATCTTTCCAATTTTCCCCTGCTTTATAATTTTCTCCCACGCCTTTATATGAGCCCACCAGCATGTATTCTGTGCAAGCATATATTTTTTCTTTGTTTTTTTCACAGTGGCATAAAGTTTTCTTCCTTCATCAATTGAATTCACAGGAGGAACCTCGCAAAGCACATGCTTTCCTTTCTCAAGTGCACGAATTGAAAATTCTGCGTGAAGTGGTAATGGAACAGCAACAACAACAATATCAATATCTGATTTCAAAAATTCTTCATAATCAGTAAAAAACTTTTTTCCTTTTATTTTTTTTGCGATTTCCTTTAATTTTTCCTCATTTTTGCTGCAGATTGAAGTAACACGAACATTTTTTATTGCATCAAAACATCCGATATAAACCAGTCCCCGCCTTGTCCCTGCTATTCCAACCTTCAATGCCATTTTTCTCCCCTTCAGTATCATCTGAAGATTCAAATTTTCTCAACAATTTTATCATAGTATCTGTGTTAAGATAAAATACTACCTGCTTTGATATTCTACATTATTTTACTTCACCATCCATATGTTTTCTACTTTATAAGTTTCAATATCAAATCTTTATTCAGTAGTTTGAGCTCACTCTTATCTTCAACAAATGCTTCAACATCTCTTTTGACCTCCGCAAAATCAACTCGGGCTAATTTTTCTTTTATGAAATCATTAAAATTATCAGCATTTAAATTTATTTTTTCGTGCTCTGTTTGTTCTATAGCATTATTAAGAAGTTCAAAATTGGGAAGTATTCTTTTACCAAAATACCAGATAAGGTCATAAAAATCCCTGCCTTTAGTATATTTTCTAAAAAAACAGGTATGCAGTTTTGTGGCATAAAGAGAGGCAAGGTCAAAATGTAAAACAGTAAAAACAAAATATCTATTTACTAAAGAAAGCTCTGTGTTCCATCCTCTACTTTTTCCGGAATTAAATCGTAGTACCCAAGGGCATATGCAGTACTTACATAAGAAGGCGAATACAGGGAATTGGCAAGAAAAATTCTTGATGGCTCAATTTTTCTATCATTCTCATTTAAAACATAAAGTCCCCGTTTTAACCTGATAATCAATCCTTTTTTCTCCCAGTTACTCAGCTGCACCCGAAGAATTCCCATATGAGAAATATGGGTTGAAAAAACCAAAAACCTGGAAATCGCATTCTTAAACTCAAAGTATTTCATTTCCGCAAGTTATAAAAATTTATTACTTACAGAAATAATATAGTAAACCTGTATCCATGTCAGGTTCCCGAATCGTAGCATCAAGAATTTAATTGAAATGGTTTTCGCCCCTCTAAAAACAGTGTTGTCAAAAAAAAGGATTTGGTGAATGGGTTCAGAAGTATAAAGCAGGGAAGTAGAT
>Ga0078972_1000041_pt2 | contig 144773 bp, 138 predicted proteins | sample YelNatPaOPGAMG01_FD_67568 | JGI IMG/M metagenome (GOLD analysis project Ga0078972, IMG submission 67568) | Hot spring thermophilic microbial communities from Obsidian Pool, Yellowstone National Park, USA - OP-RAMG-01 (SPADES assembly) (version 2) | ecosystem: Environmental > Aquatic > Thermal... | reverse complement strand
GGCACGATTGGTCCGGACCTGATGCTGGATCCGCTCAAGCACGACAAGGCTTGGATACTCGCCCATCTCCAGCAGCCCGGTAAAGTGGTGGAGCGGCCCGGCCTGCGTACCGCAATGACCGGATTACTGCCACAGGAAAGCCAGGACCTGTACGACTACATTGAGGAGTTGCAGGGCGGCGGCCCCTATAGCGCCGCCGCGCCCCGGCTGTTCTACCGGCGCTGCGGCAAATGCCACACCGTGGCAGGCCACGGTGGCGACAAGGGTCCCGATCTTAGCGGGATAGGGCTCACGCGTTCGGTTTCGTTCATCCACCGCTACATAGAGGACCCAAAGTCAATCTTCGCCAAGACCAAGATGCCTGCGTTCAAGGGAAAGCTGAGCCACCTTCAGGTCGAGGATATTGCGCGTTTCCTCGCGCATCAGCGAACACCCGTCGCTACCAAATGAACGCGCCGCTCGCGCGCCGTGCTGTCCGCCCCGATAGCGAAACGTGCTCCGAGGAAGAGGCAACGTTTTGTCAGGGACAGCCCGGCGCGCCTCAGAAGATGGCTTATTCGTGGCGCTTCGTCGAAGATGCCAGGCCGTACTTGGCGATCCTTGCGTACAGCCGTTTGCGCGAAATGCCGAGCAGCCGAGCCGCCGCCGACAGGTTACCCTCGGTCGATTCGAGAGCGTGGCGGATTAGGTCGCGCTCGGTTTCGGCCAGGCTCTCCACCTGCCGCGCAAGCGCAATCTCCTCCGGGGTCCGCCCCGTGACCGAGGGCGGCAGGTCATCGAGCGTGATTACCGAGCCGCTACCGAAAGTCAGCGCAGTTTCGATCGCGTTGGACAGTTCGCGGACGTTACCCGGCCAATGGTACTCGCGCATCGCCCGCATCGCCTCGTCGCTGACCGCATTGACGGGCATCGGACGTCTGACCCTTTGGCTGAGCGTCGTGATGAAGTGCTCAACCAGGGCGGGTAAATCCTCGAGCCGTTCGCGCAGGGGCGGCACCTGGATAACCGCGGCCTGAAGCCTGTAATAGAGATCCTTGCGCAAATGCCCGCTCTCAACCGCCTCCCACGGATCGCGGTTGGTCGAGGCTATCACCCGCACATCAACTGGAACTTCGGAAGTCGAGCCCACCGGGCGCACGCGACGCTCCTGGAGCGCACGCAGCATCCGCGCCTGCGCTCCCACGCTCATCTCGGTTATCTCGTCGAGGAACAGCGTGCCTCCCTCGGCGGAGCGGAACAGTCCGGGCGCCGAATCGTTCGCCCCGGAGAATGCGCCGCGCACGTGGCCGAACAGTTCGCTTTCGATGAGATCGCCGGGCAGCGCGGCACAATTGAGCGCCACGAAAGGCGCGTCGCGCTGCGCGCTGTTCTCATGGATCGCGCGCGCTACCAGTTCCTTGCCGGTTCCGGTTTCACCGATTATCAACACCGTGCCGCGGGTCTGCGCCACCGCTTCGATCTGTTCGTAAAGACGCAGCATCGGTGCGCTCGCTCCAACCATCCGGCAACACGCGTTACGCTGCCGCGGAGCGGAAATTGAGGGCGCTTGCGATGGGGCGAAGTCAAAGTAGGTTTCGGCGATTATCGGGATGCACCAATGGGCCAGATTATGAAGATGATGATAGGCCTCTAACTGCCCCGGCAGGTACGTTTCGACGATTGCAGCGGCGCTTTCCTCGAATAGCCGGGCAAGTACCATCGTCTCGGCAAAGGTCACGCCGTGCCTCGCCAGCTCGGCCCAACAACGCTTCCTGGTCTCGGCTACGAAGACGTCAGTATCGCCCCTGCGAAGCAAGTCCAGCGCGTCAAGGCAAGCGCCGATTATCTCGTCGAATTTGGAATCCGAAAGCGTTCGATCGTCGCCGAAATGTTCGACGTACAGCGCGCGCCATCGATCGAGCATCGACGCACGGTGGGATTTTATCGCGGCGAGAACGGGGGAAAGGAGGTGTAAGTCAACATTGCTCAAGGTTCCGGAGCTTAGGACCTCCGAGCCGTAGTTCATGGTTCGCATGTGACAGTCACTCCCGCCCTGGTCACTCCCCCAGTTTAGCTGACCTGTCACCCCCGAGCCCGGATTCTAGGAGCATGCTCAGCTGAGCGCAAACTCTTTACGTCGGGCAATCAAGCTGTGGCGCAGCTCCTGGTGGCAACCCGATTTACTCAACGTTTTTATCAGCGTAGTTGTCTTAACTGGTTTCTTGTTCTAGGGATTTATTAGAACATTTCGAGCATGAGCCCATCGTTCAAATTGACCGGCCGCATGACGATGGCGCGGGTCGGGCATACCGCGACGCTGCTCGAGGACGGCACGGTGCTTATAGCCGGAGGAAGGAACCTCCTCGGTGTTCCGCTGGCGAGTTGCGAAATCTACGATCCGAGAAGCGGAACTTTTACGCCGGTCGCACCAATGAACACAGCACGCGACAGCCACGCCGCGACTTTGCTGCCGGGCGGCGGGGTCCTGATTGCTGGTGGAGAAACCCTTGGCGGGAAAGTTCTCAAGAGCACGGAGATCTACGACCCCGTAAGCCGCAGGTTCGTGCCCGGCCCTACCATGACCCACGCGCGCGTGAACCATACGGCGACCATGCTCCCGGACTGCAGGATCCTAATCGCGGGCGGAATCGGCGCCGACGATGAACCGCTGGCGCAGGCCAAGATTTTCGATTTCCGAAGCCGGACCTTCACGCCGGTTGCCGACATGTGCGTCGCGCGCGCTAATCACACCGCAACGCCGCTCGGCAACGGAAAAGTGCTGATAGTTGGCGGCGAGAGTCTCAGCGGAACTCCCGCGGGTCCCCAAAATAACGGCGCAGCCGCGCCGGGGAAAGCGTCGCCACCGGGAGCCGAACTGTTCGATAGCGCGACCCGCACTTTTACGCCGTGCTCCGGGCAGCTTCCGGGCCGTAATTTCCACACGGCGACGCCACTGCCCGACGGCTCCGTCCTGATCGCCGGCTCGGTGAGCGTCAACGGCGAGGTTCTTGAAGAGGCGTTTACCTATGACCCGGCGACCGATTCATTCAAAGCCACCACTGCAGGCATGATACATCCACGGGCAAATCATGCCGCCACATTTCTCCCGGACGACGGAGTTCTTCTGAGCGGCGGGTTCAACCAGAGCGGCCTGCTGCGGAGCGCCGAAACGTACAATCCCGCGGCAGACCGGTTCCAGCATGTCGGCGACATGGTCGTAGAGCGGAATTTTCACACGGCGACCCTGCTCAAGGACGGGCGGGTTCTAATCGTAGGTGGTGAAGACGCGCGCGGTCGCGCGCTCGACAGCGCCGAACTGTACCAGGGTTAGTGCGCACGGCGGCGATTCATCGTCACGGCTGAAGAACGCCAAGAGCCGTGTTTCCTTGGAGCTGCCGCCCGGGGCGACCCGCAGCTCCTTGACTGGTCAGTCTGCGCTGACCTTGCCCGCAGCCTCAATCTCCATCGACTCGATCACTAGAGGCTCCTGTCGGCGAGCCGCTTCGCCCTTGGCGCAGCGACGGCCAGGACCTTGCCTGTCGGCGGGCTTCCGAGCTCCATTGCGGCGCGCCTTCCCTACTCTTCTCGGTCTTCCGCATCGCCCTCCTGGCAGGAGCGTTTGCGCGAGTACGGGCGGCCCGGGTGATTTTTGGCTTGAGCAAGCCAGCGGTTTGGTTATAGAGGAAGAAACGGTGGCGAAGGGGCTCGCCGGCCGGGGATTCCTTAATCGCAGGGACAACATATCCGGGCGGGTTTTTAAGCGCCGGAGTGGAGGCACGATGAGCACGTTTACCGAGGCTCGCACGCTCACCGAGTATCCCCAGGGAGCGTATCGATGGGGGCTCGTGATGCTCACGGTGCTCGCAACCGTGCTGGCTTCCTACGAGTTCCAGCTCGCTCCGCTTCTGCCGCTTCTCTTGCCGGACATCCACATGAGCATGCTCGGATACGGCGGCTTCATCAGCTTTGCCGTGGCGATATCCGCGGTCTCGGCCTTCTTCGGCGGTCCGCTCGCGGACAGGTTCGGCCGCGTGGTCATCATCGACGCATGCCTCGCCGCGGTGATCGTTTTGGTGTTCGCCAACCTGCTCATCCACGACGTGCCGAGTTTCGTAATCATCCGCACCCTGATGAGCGTGGTGGGCGGCCTGATGGCCGGCGCTGGAGCAGCGCTGGTGCGCGACATGTCGCCGCGGCTGAGCCGCGCGCTCGCCTTCGGCCTGTTCACGATCGGCCCTGTCGGGGCGAACTTTCTGGCCAACTTCATCGCGGGGCAAACGCTACCCATTTACCACACCTGGCAGTCTCAGATCTGGATCACGGGCTTGCTGGGGGTGGCGATGTTCGTGCCGATCATACTTTGGCTGAAGGATCTCAGCCCGGAACTCCGGCTGAGCATCTTTCGCAGCGAAGTCGCCGCCATGGAGGCCGAGGGCCGCCGCCGTCCAAGCGCGGCAGAACTGCCTTCGAGCACAACCGCCGCGTTTGCCGCGCTTTTGCGCCACTTCGAGGTCTGGCTGCTGGTGTTCGGCGTCGTTGCCAACCTGACTCTCTATTTCACGCTGCAGCCGTTCGGGCCGGCGATGTTCACGGATGCGTTCCATTACAGTCCGGCCGTGGCGGCCTCGCTCAACGCGTACTTCTGGGCGGCAAATCTCGCGGTGCTGGTCGCAACCGGCTACGTGTCGGACCGGCTCCAGTCGCGAAAGCCGATCGCGATCTTTGGAGCGGTGCTGAGCTGCGGACTGCTGCTCTGGTGGATACCGAAGTTCGGCCACGCGATGCCGCAGGGGGAGATGGCGGTCGTCGCCACGACGCTCGGATGTTTCCTTGCGATCGGCTACGTGCCGTGGGCCGCTCAATTCTCCGAGACGCTCGAGGACATTTCACCCGCGCTGCAGGCCACCGGATGGGCTTTCTTCGGGCTGGTCGCGCGGGGATGGGTCGCCTTATCGGCGCCGCTCACGATCATCGTCGCGAAGCATTCCGGATGGAACCGTTGGATCGAGATTTCGCTCGCGGGAATGGCGATCTATATCGCCGCGATGCTTCTGACGCGGCCCGGACGCGCGATTCGCGCGCGCGAGACGGGCGAGCCGATGCGCGAAACCGCAAGCGCGTAGCCCCGCACGAAGCGCTTTCCGCCGGCCAAGGGCGCCGCGCGCTGCCTCGCGCTCGCCTCGACGATCCGGCGCGCGTCGTGCCGACCCTTGGTATTGTCCCGCCCGACCATCCGCTTGACGATTTCGATGCGGCTGCGGATTTAAATCGATTTCCGACTGCTCGCACATGTTCGCTTGCGCGTGGCAAAAACGCGACCTCGAAGCGTGTACGCACGCGCCTCGGCGTTTCTCCGGTTGCGCCTTCCTGTTAGCTTACCGTGGACGTGGCATGAACGAGGCAACTCCATCGGGTGTATCCAGCGCCGGCGAGCCAGGGGCGGTTTCGAGCGCGCCCGGCCGTCGTACCCGGCTTAGCGGATGGGGCCGCTACCCGGTCTGCGAAAGCGAGGTTTATCGCCCCGAGAAGCTCGCCGAATTGCGCTCGATCGTTGTTTCGAACACTCGGACGCTGATCGCGCGGGGTGCGGGACGCGCCTACGGCGACGCTGCGGTTAATGCCGGCGCGCGGGTGGTTGACGTCGGGCGGATGAACCGGATGCTCGCCTTCGATGCCGAGACGCGGGTGCTCAGATGCGAAGCGGGGGTCACGATTGGGGAAATGCTGGACTTGTTCGTGCCGCGCGGCTTCTTTCCGCCGGTAACTCCCGGAACCCGCTACGTAACCCTGGGCGGCGCGATAGCGGCGGACGTCCACGGCAAAAACCACCATCGCGATTCCTCGCTCGCAGCCCACGTGCTCTGGTTCGACCTGATGCTCGCTTCGGGGGAAATCAAGCGCTGCTCACGCGAGGAGAATACGGATCTGTTCTGGGCGACGGTCGGCGGGATGGGCCTGACCGGCGTCATTATCGAACTCGCAATCCGCTTGCGCCGCATCACGAGCGCCTATCTTGAAGGCGAAATCATCCGCGCGGCCGACCTGGACGACGCCATCGCCAGGTTCGAGGCGGCCGATTCGCGTTACGATTATTCAGTCGCGTGGATCGATTGCCTCGCCCGGCGCGGCGCGCTCGGCCGCTCGATCCTGAGCGTGGGAAATTTCGCCGCTCCCGAAGCGCTGCCCGCCAGGCTACGCCAGGCTCCGCTTCGCCCTGAGCCGCCCTCCCATCTTACGGTGCCCCTCGATTTGCCGGGCTTCGTTCTCGCGCCTGCGAGCGTGCGCGCGTTCAATGCGGTCTACTACCTGCGCCATCCGAGCGCCGCGCCCGTAATCACACCGTATCAGCCATTCTTCTATCCGCTTGATTCGATCGAGAATTGGAACCGGATTTACGGCAGACGCGGATTCGTCCAATACCAGTGCGTGTGGCCGGTTGGCGAAAGCCGCGAGGGCCTTGTCGAGGTTCTCGAAGCGATCGCGAACAGTGGGCGCGGCTCCTTTTTGGCGGTGCTAAAGAAGTTCGGCGCGCAGGAAGGGATGCTCTCGTTTCCGATGCCGGGTTACACGCTCGCGCTCGACTTTCCACTGACGCCCGGGCTGCTTGAGTTGCTCGACCGCCTTGACGCGATGGTCATCAAGCGTGGCGGGCGCGTGTATCTGGCCAAGGACGCGCGCCTTGCGCCCGAGACGCTCCGCGCGATGTATCCGAACCTTGACAGGTGGCGGCAAGTCAAGGCGCTGGCCGACCCCGACAACCGCTTTTCCTCGAGCCTCTCGCGCAGGCTCAAAATGGAACCGGCGTAGGGGGGGCGGCGATGAAGATACTGCTGCTTGGCGCAACTTCTCCCATCGCGCGAGCGCTCGCGATGCGCTTCGCGGAGCGCGGCGCGCGCATCTACGCGGCGGCGCGCGACGCCGCCGAAGTACCGAGGGTCGCCGCGGATATCGCCGTGCGCTCGGGCGCCGGAGCACTCTGGGGAATCTTCGACGCGGCCGACTTCGCCTCGCATCGCGAATTCCTTGAACGCGCGATCCGCGAACTCGGCGGACTCGACGGCGTGCTCCTGTGCTTCGGCACGCTCGGCCACGAGGCGCGCGCTCTGACCGATCCCGGCGAGGCGCTCTCGCTCGTGAACCAGAACTACGCGGGCGCGGTCTCGATACTGACGCTCGCGGCGCGTTATCTGGAGGAGCAGGGCCGCGGCTTCATCGTCGTACTCGGGTCGGTCGCGGGCGTGCGCGGGCGTGCGCGCAACTACGTTTACGGCTCGGCCAAGGGCGGACTTCATCTTTTCACCCAGGGACTGCGCGCCCGACTCTCGCGCCAGGGCGTTCACGTGATGACGGTAATCCTCGGGACCGTCGACACGCGGATGACGTGGGGACGCGAAGGCACGCTGCTGACCGTCGCGCCCGAGAGAGCCGCCGCGAGCATCTTCCGCGCATGGGAAAAGAAGCGCGATGTCGTCTACGTGCCGTGGTTCTGGCGGCCGATCATGGGCGTCGTGATGATGATCCCGGAACGCCTGTTCAAGCGCACCAATTTCTGAACCCATCGCGGACTTGCCGTCCGCTCGATGGCGCGGTCATCGGCATCATCGCCGCGCGATGAAACGAAAAAACCCGGAAGGAACGGGTCCTTCCGGGTTGGGTGTGCGGTTATCGGGAGGCTTTTAGTTGACGGTCCAGGTGTCGCCGCCTCGCAGCAGCTTGTTCAGATCGCCCTTGCCCTGCTTTGCAGTGACCATTTCGATCTGTTTCGTCGCTTCAGCGTCGTAGGCCGGACGCGACTCGCAATAAAAGACTCCTATCGGCGTCGGCATCGGCGGCTCGAAGCTGCCGAGCATGAAAGCGAGCGCCAGGTTGGTCTCGTCGTGCACCAGCAGGTCATTTTCAGTAATGCCGTTGCCGAGGGTGACGACTTCAGGCCTGAGCCCGTTCAGGCGGATTCCGCGATCGCGATTCTTGCCGAAGATAAGCGGTTTCCCGTGCTCGAGAACCAGTTGATGGTCGGCCTTTATCGCCTTGTCGGTGAGATCGTTGAAGGCGCCGTCGTTGAAGATATTGCAGTTCTGCAGGATCTCAAGGAATGAGGCGCCGCGATGCGCATGGGCGCGCTTGAGCATGTCGCCCAGGTGCTTCTGTTCGACGTCGATCGAGCGGGCGACAAAGGTCGCGTGCGCACCGAGCGCGACGGTGATCGGATTGAAGGGAAAATCGATCGAGCCCACGGGCGTGGACTTGGTGATTTTGCCCCGCTCGGAGGTCGGCGAATACTGCCCCTTGGTGAGGCCGTAAATCCTGTTGTTGAACAGCAGGATGTTGAGGTCAACGTTGCGGCGCAGCACATGGATGAGATGGTTGCCGCCGATGGAAAGCGCGTCGCCGTCGCCCGTCACGACCCACACGTCGAGGTCGGGACGGCTTATCTTCAGTCCGGTCGCGAAAGCCGGCGCGCGGCCGTGGATCGTATGGAAGCCATAGGTGTTCATGTAGTAGGGAAACCGGCTCGAGCATCCGATCCCCGAGATGAACACGCATTTCTCGGGCGGGATCCCAAACTCCGGCATCACCTTCTGCACTGCGGCCAGGATTGCGTAATCGCCGCATCCCGGACACCATCGCACTTCCTGGTCGGAAGCGAAATCCTTACGCGTAAGCGCGGTAGCCATCTTCGTCAGTCCTCCAGGGCGCGCGAGATCCGGGAAACCAGTTCGCTGACCTTGAACGGACGGCCCTGGATCTTGTTGCACCCGATCGCGTCGATCAAATACTCAGCGCGCACCAGCTTGAGCAGTTGCCCGAGGTTCATCTCCGCCACCATCACTTTCTTGAACCGGCGGAGCTTTTCGCCGAGGTCTTTCGGCAGCGGATTTAGGTAACGCAGGTGTATGTGCGAGACCTTCTTGCCCGCCGAGCGCATCTGTTTGACCGCCTCGCGAATCGGGCCGAAGGTCGAACCCCATCCGAGCACGACGATGTCGCCGCCCTCCTGGTCGCCGAAGATCTCCAGCGGCTTCATCTCGCGCGCGATTCCCGCGATCTTGCGCGCGCGAAGCCGGATCATCATCTCGTGGTTGGAGGGCGAATAACTGACGTTGCCGGTCAGATGTTCGCCGGTGAGCCCGCCCACCCGATGCATCAGGCCGGGCGTTCCCGGAATCGCCCACGGCCGCGACAGTGTCTCTTCGTCGCGCGCGTAGGGCATGAACCCTTCGACTTTGCTTGCGAACTCGACCTTGATCGGCGGAAGTTTCGATACGTCGGGCAGCAGCCACGGTTCGGCCCCGTTGGCGAGCGCGCCGTCGGTGAGCAGGATCACGGGCGTCATGTATTTGACCGCGATCCGAACCGCCTCATATGCGCACTCGAAGCAATCCGCAGGGGTTGCCGCCGCGATAACCGGCAGCGGCGCCTCGCCATGGCGTCCGAACAGCGCCATCAGGAGGTCGGCCTGCTCGGGCTTGGTCGGCATCCCGGTCGACGGGCCGGCGCGCTGCACGTCCGTGATGACGAGCGGCAGTTCGACCTTGACCGCGAGCCCGATCGCCTCGGCCTTCAGGTTCACGCCCGGGCCCGAAGTGGTAGTGACCGCGATCGCGCCGCCGAAGGCCGCGCCAATCGCCGAGCATACCCCGGCGATTTCGTCCTCCGCCTGAAAGGTATAGACGTTGTAGTTCTTGTAGCCGGAAAGCTCGTGCAGAATATCGCTTGCGGGCGTAATCGGGTACGAGCCGAGAAACAACGGGCGGCCGGCCATTTGCGCCGCGACCGTGAACCCGATAGCCGTCGCGCTGTTGCCAGTGATGTTGCGGTACACGCCGGGAGCGATCTTCGCCGGTGGAACCTTGTAACCCGAGGCGAACAGTTCGGCCGTCTCGCCGTAATTGTAGCCCGCCTTGAGCGCGCGGACGTTGGCGTCAAGTATCTCGGGACTCTTCTTGAACCGGTTCTCCAGCCACGACACCGTGCTCTCGATCGGCCTCTGATAAAGCCACGAGATAAGCCCGAGCACGAACATATTGCGGCATCGCACCACCTGGCGGTTGCTCAGGCCGGTCCCCTGCAAGGCGAGCGTCGTCAGCTTGGTGACGTCCACCTCGAAGACCTGGAACTTGTCCAGCGAATGGTCGGTAAGCGGATTCGAGGTGTAGCCCGCGCGCTTCAGGTTGGCGTCGGTGAACGACTCCCGGTCCGCGATTATCACCGCGTTGGGGCTCAGGTCACCGATATTCGCCTTGAGCGCCGCCGGGTTCATCGCGACCAGCACGTTGGGCTCGTCGCCGGCGGTAAAGATTTCGCTCGAGGAAATATTGACCTGGAAGCTCGAAACCCCGGCCAGAGTGCCGGCAGGGGCTCGTATTTCGGCGGGGAAGTCGGGCACCGTGGCGATATCATTGCCGGCCAGCGCCGACTCGGAGGTAAACTGCGTCCCCACCAACTGCATTCCGTCGCCCGAGTCTCCGGCGAATCGAATTACGACCTGTTCGCGCGGCGTAAGCGGCTTGTGAGCGTCGCCCGCCGAACCGGAACCCTGGGAGTCGGCGGCTCTTGAAGCTGCCTCAGGTGGTACAGCCATCTCAGTCTTCTCTCCCTCTAACCTATGAAACCTAGGCGCAAAGGTCCGGTTGCGCAAAACAGGTGCAACAATCGGACGACCAATGGGAAAGTATAGCTAATACGTGAAATTCTTGAAAGGCCGGTTTGCTTAAGGGACGCGCGCAGACTTTTTACTCCATCACAGGGTGCGCCCGATCGCAAGTCCGCCCGCCTCTGCCGCATCACCGCCTCCCTACAATTCCTTACTAGCGCACCCGGAAATCGTTGAATTCCATTCTACACTCCGACCACTGCTCGTCCACGCTTTCCACATGCGCTCCGGGCGGTCCTGTATGAGCCCACGCGACGAGACTTTCAAGGTCGCGCCGCCGGCCCTCGGCGATTATCTCGACCTGGTCGCCGCTCGGCAAATTCCGCACCCATCCGGTCAACCCGAGCGTGCGCGCAGTATCGACCGTCGAACGGCGGAAGAAGACGCCCTGGACGCGCCCCTTGACGATCAGGCGAACACGGGCATGAGACTCCGCAGCGCGGGTCGTCATCGCCCACCCCCAAGCATCTCGAGAAACTCCTTTTCCTCGAGCGTTTTGACGCCGAGTTCCCTGGCCCTGCGAAGCTTCGACCCAGGCTCGGCTCCGACCACAACGAAATCGGTCTTGCGGCTCACTGAGGAACTCACTTTGCCGCCCGCTTCCAGTATCCTGCGTTCGGCCTCCTCGCGCGTCATCGATTCGAGCGTCCCGGTCAGGACCACGCTCTTGTCGCGCAGCGGACCGCCTGCGCGAACCCGCGGGCGCTCGATTTGCAGCTCGCGCGCAAGGCGCTCGACCACCTTCATGTTGCGCGGCTCGTCGAAGTACTCGCGGATACTGCGCGCGACTTCAGGCCCGATATCGCGGATCGCGCGAAGCTCCTGCTCGTTCGCGCGGGCAAGCTCCTCGAGCGTCTGGAAGCGCGTGGCGAGCTGGCGCGCGGTATGCTCTCCAACGTGGCGGATACCGAGCGCGTTGATAACGCGATCGAGCGTGGTTTTCCGCGAGGCGTTGATATTTTCGATAATGTTGCGCGCGCTCTTCTCGCCCATCCGCTCCAGTTGCGCAAGTTGCTCCTGCTTGAGCTTGTAAAGATCGTCCAACTGCCTGACGAGCCCGCTTTCGACGAGCTGGGCAACCAGCTTGTCGCCCAATCCGTCGATATTCATGCAGTTCTTCGACGCGAAGTGGCGTATCGACTCGCGCATTCGGGCCGGACAATTGGCATTGATGCAGAAGTAGCCGACCTCGCCTTGCTCGTGGACGATCGCCCCGCCGCACTCGGGGCATCGCTTCGGCATCTCGAACTCGGGCGCACGGGGATGCCCCTTCTTCGTCACCCGCACGACGTAGGGAATCACGTCGCCGGCGCGCTCGAGCAGAACGGTGTCGCCTTCGCGGATATCCTTGCGGCGGATTTCATCAAGGTTGTGCAGCGAGGCGCTTGAAATGGTAACCCCGGCAAGCTGCACCGGCTTGAGCTTCGCGACCGGCGTCAGCGAGCCGATCCGTCCGACCTGGACCTCAATTTTTTCGATCCGGGTCTCCGCCTGTTGGGCCTTGAACTTGTACGCGATCGCCCATCGGGGGGAGCGTGACACTTCGCCAAGCCGGGCCTGCAGCGCGTAGGAGTTGACCTTGGCGACAATCCCGTCGGCATCGTAATCCAGCTCGTGGCGCCGCTCGCTCATCCGGTTCCAATACTCGAGGACCTCGTCAACATTGCGGCAGATGCGCGATTCGGGATTGACGCGAAGCCCGTATTCCTTGATCGATTGCAGGAACTCCCACTGCGATTCGAACTTGACGCCCTCGATTACGCCGGGGGCGTACAGGAAAATATCGAGCGGACGCGAGGCTGTGACACGGGGGTCAAGCTGGCGCAGGGAACCGGCGGCGGCGTTGCGCGGGTTGGCAAAGAGCGGCTCGCCCTTTCGCTCGCGCTCCTCATTGAGCTTCACAAAAGCCTGCTTGGGCAGGATCACCTCGCCGCGCACCTCGAGCAGTTTCGGAATCGGAAGTCTTTTGGGCTTGAGCAGGCGAAGCGGTACGCTCTTTATCGTGCGGACGTTCGCGGTTACGTCCTCGCCGTTGATTCCGTCGCCGCGCGTCGAGGCGACCGTAAGCCTTCCGTCCTCGTAAACCAGTTCCACGCTGAGGCCGTCGAGTTTGACCTCGGCGACGTACTCGATATCGCCTTCGATCTTCAGAAAGCGCTTTATGCGGCGGTCGAACTCGATCATCTCCTCGGCGTTCATCGCGTTCGCCAGCGACATCATCATCGTGCGATGGCGCACGGTGGCAAATTTTTCGCTCGGCGCGGCGCCAACCCGCTGGGTCGGCGAGTCGGGGGTGATGAGTTCGGGATGCTCGCGCTCCAGCGCTTCGAGCCTGCGCATCAGCTTGTCGTACTCGGCGTCGGAAATCTCGGGCTGATCGAGGACGTAGTAGAGGTAATTGTGATGGTTGATCTGGTCGCGGAGCTTCTGGATTTCAGCCTCGACCTTGCTCGGGTTTGACGCCATGGTCATGCGGGTTCCGCGCGGTCCTTTCGCCGGTGGACGCGGCCCACGACGAAGTTTACGCAGGCGCGGCCAAACCGGCAAAAGGCCGATCGGGACGCGCGGTTAGACGCTGCCCTGACGCCAGGGCGCGGCGCGGCGGCGAAGAACTGCAGATGGCGTCGCTGAGCCACCGGGTGACAGTTAAGCGCGGCGGCGCCCGGTAAGGGGTCGGTCACCTGGCAGCTCTTTGCCGCCTCGTCCTTAACGCGCAGCGGCGCGGATCGGGGCGAATTCGATGAAGTACTGGTACGGCAGAAAATTGAACTCGCGTACCGGACGATAACCCGCCTCCCTGAATTCCTTGATCGCCTCGCCGGGCGGGATCCTCATCGCTTTCGGCGGCCCTATCGGCGACGACAGCTTGAAATCAATTAGCGCTATCCTTCCGCCCTGCCTGAGCGCCGGATGGAGCCGCTTTAGATAGGCGACGCGGCCGGAGATATGATGCAGCGTGTCGCAGAAGAAGATCAGATCGACGGAATCGGGCGCAAGTTGCGGATCGTCAGGCTTGACGACTCGCGCGCGGTAATTCCCAAGCCCGAGCTTCTCCGCGTCGCGCTTCATGTATGCGACCATCCCGGGCTCCACGTCGAGCCCCATGGCAATTCCACCGGGAGCGACCGCACGGGCGAACCTGCGCGTGAAATATCCCGTGCCCGCGCCGATATCTGCAACGTTCTCGCCCGGCTTAAGAGCGAGCGCCTTTATGACTTCGTCGGGCTTCTGCCACCTGGCGCGTTGCGGCGATTCGAACTCCTTTGCCCATCGCTTGGTGTTCTCGAATCCGTGATGCATCGGCATCGGGCCCGTCTGCGCGAATGGGACGCCGATGGCAACGAAGATTGCGGCCACAAGAGCAAACCCGGCAGAGCCGAAAGGCGACCTGCTGATTTTCACGATCCAGTTCCTCCGATTCCGCGGGCGCGCGGATTAATCGTCCCGCGCGCGACGCCTCAAAGACTGCCACTTCGAACGTTGGAAGTTCCAGCGGCCCGGAGATTCCCGCAGGTCGACTTTGCAGGCGCGACGCGCTCAAGCGGCTCGAATGGCTCGACTCGGAACTCGCCAACCGCAAGTTCGTCGCCGGGGATCATTTCACGATCGCCGATATCACAGCCCTGGTCGGAATCGATATCGGCCGCGCGTCCGATATCAGAATCGCGCCCGAATTGAAGAACCTTCAGCGATGGCACGAAACGGTATCGAGCCGTCCGAGCGCGAAGGCCTAGCGCCCCAAAGTGCGAAACATCGGCGTTTCGTCCCTCGCTCTTCGATCTCCGGTTCAAGGGCGAGGGACAGCGATCAGCCGATTCGGGCGGCGCGCGCGTCAGTGCAAGGGCGGAAGGTTCGGCGTATAAAGCTGGAACAGCATCAGGTAGATGATGACGCCGGTAACCGAGACGAACATCCATAATGGCCAGGTCCATCGCGCGACCCGGCGATGGGACGCGAAGCGCCCCCTCAAGCCGAAATAGAGCGTCGCGATCGCCAGCGGCACGATCACCCCTGCAAGGACTACGTGGGGTATCAGAATCGAGAAGTAGACAGGTCGGATCCACCCCTGCCCGGTGAAGCGCACGTCGCCCACGTGGTAATGGAAGACGAGGTAGGAAATGAGAAAGGCGATCGAGACGGCGAACGCCGCGAGCATACACGCGCGATGGGCGCGGACGCGGCCGGTCTTGATGAAGTAAAAGCCGGCCAGCAGCAGGACTCCCGCGGTTGCGTTGAGGATCGCGTTGAGCGGTGCGAGCGAGTAATAGGAAATCACTTGGTTCCGTGAAGAGCCGCCCGGGATTTGTCCAGCGCGGGCCCCGCGCTCAAATCTTGTCGAGAACCATCACCAGCAGCACGCTCGGCAGATAAATCAGCGACGCGAACATCACGCGCCGCGCCGCGGCCGCCGTCTCGGGCCCGCTGACCAGCACGATCCCGCACGCGAGCATCGCGATTCCGAGTACGCCCGCGACGACGAGATAGGTCGTTCCCGCAAATCCCATCAGGGTCGGCAGCGCCCCGACCGCGAGCAGCATGATGCTCGCGGCGATGATGACCGGATTCTCCAGCGCGCGCCCGTTGCGTGGCTCGGGCAGCAGCCGGATTCCGGCGCGCTCGTAATCGTCGCGGTAGAGCTTTGCGATCGAGAGCGAATGGGGCAGCTGCCAGAGGAACATTATCCCGAAGAGCACCCACGGCTCGGCGCTGAGACTTCCACGCGCCCCGGCCCATCCCGCCACCGGCGGCAGCGCGCCCGGAATCGCGCCGACCAGGTTGCACACCCAGGAAACGCGCTTAAGCGGCGTATAGGCAAGCAGGTAAATCGCGGTTATCGAGGCAGTCACCGCAGCCGCGAGCCAGTTGACAGTGAGCAGAAGATAGACGAGCCCGCTTGCGCTCGCGAGCAGTCCGAACCATAGCGCCTCGGGCGGAGTGAGACGCCCGTCAGGCAGCGGACGATAGCGCGTGCGCTTCATGAAAGCGTCAGACTCGCGCTCGATATACTGGTTTAGGGCAAGCGTGCCGCCCGAAGCGAGCGCAGTGCCGACCATCAGGTTGAGCGCGACCGAAATATCGAATGACCCGACCGCGCCCAGGTAAAAGCCGGCCAGCGTCGTCACCAGGACCATCGAGGTGACCCGCGGCTTGGTCAGCTCAAGGTAGCCGCCGAGGCGGTTGCGGTAGAGTTCGGCCCGCGATTCAATAGCTATTTCACGCGCGTTCATGCCGTGACCTTGCGCTCGAAAGTGCCGCGCAGCGGCTCGCGCGAAGCTCCTTGCGGCGCCCTGCGTGGCCGACCGTAGAGCCTGAACGCGCACAGCGTCATCGCAACGCTGGTGGCAAGCACCGCCGCCCCGACCGCAACGTGCGCCGAGGCGGGAATCACCGCCCCGTCGCTCCATACCGTCGTCAACCCGAGCAGGATCTGGAGCGCGAGCAGCAGCACCATCGCCTCGGCGAGCCGCACGAGCCTCGGCTGATCGAGATGCGAGCGGAACACGCGCAGCGACGTCCACAGCACGAAAAACGTGACCGCGATCGCGCCGCCCAGATGCACGTAGTCGGAGAGGACTGCCTCGCTCATCACGCCCGGCACCGCCGGGCCCGCAAAAATCGGAAAATCCCTTATCGCGATCGCGTCGTTCACGAAACGCACGACCGAGCCGATGACTATCTGGCAGTAGACGACCAGTGTCGTAATTACGCCGAGCGTCGTCAGCGCAAGCCGATGGGGCGGTTCCTCAAGATGCGGCGCCTCCTCGAACCACCGGCCGGTGAAAATCGCAAGCGCGACCGCCGTGCAGAAGAAGATGATCGCGGTGCTGGTATGGGCCATCGCGATCGGCAGCGGAATCCCGAGCAGCACCGTCAGCCCCCCGAGCAGCGCCTGGACGATCACCAGGGCAAAGGCTGCGATCGCGGTGTTGCGAACTATCCGCCGCCGCTCGGCCATCACCGCCCACACCGCCATCGTGAGCGTCAGGACGACGACCAGCCCGGCGATGACCCGATGGGCGTACTCGTACCTGACTCCGCCCACCAGCGGCGGTATCAGTTTGCCCCACGCAAGCGGCCAGGTCGGCACCGACAGCCCCGACCCGGTCGACATCACCAATGCGCCAACGAAGAGCAGTAAAAAGGTGACGCACGCCAGGAGGATCGCAAAGCGATGCATCGCGGGCGCCGTCGACGGCTTGGACAAAGGCTCGTTTTCCACTTCCGGGACTCAGATCATTATTAAAAATTAAAAATACGCGCGCCGCGTCAGGCTCGGTCCGTCGCGCGCTCTGGGGCGTCGCCGGATACACGGCCAACTTGCTCGCGGACGGTTCGGCTTACCAAGCTTTTGCGGCGATGGCAACGGGTGCCGGTCGCGCGGATCTCGCTTCGGCTGAGCCGGACGAATCTCAGGGACAAAACATTAATCTGTTGCGCCAAAATAAGAAAGTCTTACGCAAGAGGTTTCCCCCTTGCCTGCTGGTTTGCGTCACGCCCGGATTCCGCTACAACTCGCCTTCAGTTTGGCGGAGAGAGCTTATGACAACATCCGGCTCCAATCCTGACACCCGGTCGAGCGCGGCCGAACGTGCCAGATCGTCGTTTGCCACGCTTGCCGAAGCCTTCGACCATCAGGCGCGCAGGTACGGCTCGCGCACCTTCCTACGGCAAAAGCGTGACAAGCTCTGGCGCGACTTCTCCTGGGGCGCGATTGCCGAAGCGGCGGCGAAGCTGCGCGCCGGGCTCCTGCGCTTCGGGCTAAAGCCGGGCGACCGGGTTGCGATTCTTGCCGACAATTCGCCCGAGTGGGTGATCGTGGATCAGGCCGCGCTCGGGATGGGGGCGATCGTCGTCCCGCTCTACACCACCAGTTCCGCCGAGGAAACGCGCCACGTAATCAACGACTCCGGCGCGCGCGTGGTTGCCGCAGGCGGCGACGAGTTGGTCAAAAAGCTGCTCGGCTTCGGAAGCTCCATTCCCGGGGTCGAGGCGATCATAGCGATCCATCCCGGCGCCGGGGCTCGCGAGCGCTCGGTCGGGACGGCGCCCGTGATGACGCTGGAATCGGCCAGCGCTGCACAGCCCGCGCCCGTCGGTCCGGGCAAGCGTGACGTCCTCGCCACGTTCATCTACACCTCGGGCACGACCGGCCCGTCCAAGGGCGTGATGCTCACGCACGGCAACATCCTGTCCAACGCGGCCGACTCGATCGAGGTGCTGGACCTGAACGAAACCGACTCGACGCTCTCCTTCCTGCCGGTGGCACATTCGTTCGAGCGCACCGGCGGCTATTACGCGGTGATGCTCGCGGGGGGAACGATTTCCTACGCCGAGGGGCTGGCGCAGGTCGCGGGCAACCTTCTGGAGACCAATCCAACCGTGCTGCTGGTGGTGCCGCGGCTTCTCGAAGTGATACACACACGGGTCAGGCGGATGGTCGAGACCGGTTCACCTGTGCGGCGACGGCTGTTCGAGGCGGCGCTCGGGGCGGGGATGCGCGCAACCGAATATCGGCTTCGCGGAGAGCCGCTTCCAGCGGCCCTCGGGCTAAAGATGGCCCTCTATCGAAGGCTCGTCTTTCATCGTATCCGCGCGATCTTCGGCAACCGTCTCCGTTATCTCGTCTCAGGCGGCGCGCCGCTTTCCCCCGACATCTACCGATTTTTCGCCGCCGCCGAGGTTCCCTTGGTCGAGGGATACGGGCTCACCGAGGCCTCGCCGGTCGTCTCGGTCAACCTGCTCGGCAAAGGAACCAGGATCGGCACCGTGGGACGCCCGCTTCCCAGCGTCAGGGTCAAAACCGCGCCCGACGGCGAGCTGCTGGTTCACGGACCCAACGTGATGAAGGGATATTTCCGGCTCGAGCAGGACACTCGCGAGGCGATCGATGCCGAGGGATGGCTTCACACGGGCGATATCGCCGAAATCGATTCCGACGGCTTCATCCGGATCACCGATCGCAAAAAGGAAATCATCGTGCTCTCGGGCGGCAAGAACGTCTCGCCCGCCAAGCTCGAGAACAAACTCGTCGGCGATTCCTTTATCGCGCAGGCGTGCGTGATCGGCGACCGCCGAAAGCATCTGGTGGCCCTCCTGGTGCCGAATTTCGAAAACCTGCGCGACTTTCTCAAGGAGAACGGACTTGAGGGCAGGCCGGTTGAAGAGATCACACGCTCGCCGCAATTGCGTGCGCTCTTCCAGGCGCGCCTGCGCGAGCTTAACAAGCAGCTCTCTGACGTCGAGGCAATCGTCGGTTTCTCCATCCTCTCCGAGCCGTTCACCCAGGAAAACGGGGAGCTCACGCCAACGCTCAAGCTCAGGCGCAAGGTAATCCAGCAGCACTACCGCGATCGGATCGAAGCGCTTTACGGCGGCAGTGCCGACTGACGCCCGCGATGACGCCCGTGAGCCAAGGCCCCGGCGAAGTCCCATCGAGCGCGCGCGAATCGATCGTCCGCGCGACGATCCTCAACCCGCTTGCAGCCGGGCGTGTCGAGTTCTTCAAGGACGGAGCGCTCGCGATAGACGGCGGAACGATTCTCGCCGTTGGCGAGTACCGCCCGATACTGCGCGCCCATCGCGAGGCGAAAGTCGTTGACCTGACGGGCCGGCTCGTGATTCCCGGCTTTGTCGACACGCACACGCATCTGCCGCAGTATCCGGCCGCCGGACTTCACGGCAGGCAACTGCTCGACTGGCTCGATTCGTTCATCTATCCGGCGGAAAGGAACTTCGCGCCCGGCGCGGCAGCGCGTCTTGCACCGGTTTTCTTCGCGCGGCTTCTATCGTGCGGCGTCACGACGGCCGCGGTTTACTGCTCGGTGCAAAAGGAGAGCACGCGAGTTGCTTTCCGCGCGGCCGAGCGCTCGGGAATTCGCGCGATAATCGGCAAGGCGATGATGGATCGGAACGTGCCGCGCCCGCTCTGCGAAACCACCGGGCAGTCGCTTCGCGCGAGCGAGGAACTCTGCCGCGAATGGAACGGCGCGGACCGCGGACGGCTCAGGTACGCCTTTACCCCGCGTTACGCGCCGAGCTGCAGCGCCGAACTGATGCGCGAGGCGGCGCGGATGGCCCACGCGAGCGGCGCTTATATCCAGACCCATCTTGCGGAGAGCCGAGCCGAGGTCGAATGGGTGCGAAGGCTCTTTCCGAAAGCCGCAAGCTACACCAACGTGTACGAAAGCGCCGGGATGCTGACGCAGAGAACAGTGCTCGCCCACTGCATCCATCTCGGTGCGCGCGAGCGCTCGCTCATCGCGCGCAATCGATGCGGGGTCGCTCATTGCCCGACATCCAACCTGTTCCTTCAAAGCGGGATGATGCCGCTTGGGGAGATGCTCGATTCGGGCGTCAGGATCGGCCTTGGCTCCGACGTCGCCGGCGGACCAACGCCCGACCCGTTCGCCACGATGCGCGCCGCGATATACGTCGCCACGGCGCGCGCGCTTGCGCCGGGGTCTCGCGCTCGCGCCCGGATGATCGACGTGAGCACCGCGTTTTTCCTCGCGACGCTGGGCGGCGCGACGGCGCTCGGGCTGCAAGGCGTTACGGGAAACCTCGCACCGGGGAAGGATGCCGACTTCGTAGTGATTAACCCGAAGCTGTTCGACGGCGGACAGGGAGTTTATAGTCAGGCCGGCAGCGCGGAGACGATTCTTTCGCAACTGGTGTTCCTGGGCGATGAGCGCGCGGTGGAGATGACATTCGTTCGCGGCCGCCGATGCTACAGCGCACGATGGAGCAGGCCGGCCTCGCGATGAGCACGGCTGCACCCGTGCGCCTTGTCGCGCATCGGGGCTGGTTGGAATTACCCGCGCAAAAAGCCAAGGCGGGCAGCCGAACGGCCGTCCGCCTCGGTCCCAATAATCTTCTCAGGGTGGTGGATACGATTCGTGGCTATTCGGCTTTTGCGCCACCGTTTCCCTGGGCGAGAAGTTCGTGGATGGTGACGAGCTTCTTGATTACGTAGGAGCGGCGGCCTTTCGGCGTCTGCACCTCGATGTCGTCGTCGGCGCCCTTGCCGATCAGCGAGCGGCCGAGCGGCGAAGAGAGCGAGATCCGGTTCTGCGCCCCATCGACTTCCTCGGGGACAACGATTTCGTATTCCATCGTTCCGCCCTCGTCGAGGTCTTCGAGCTCAACCTTGCTTCCAAGGCCAACGGTTTCGCGCGGGATCGAATCGAGATTGATGGTGGAGAGTTCGGCGACTCGCGCTTCGAGATTGTTCAGCCGCGCACGCAGGAATTCCTGGCGCTGCTTCGCCATCGCCCACTCCGCGTTCTCCGAGAGGTCGCCGTGGGCGCGCGCGCGCTCGAGTTCCTTGGGCAGTTCGACGGTGAGTTCGCGCTTGAGATTTTCCATCTCCTTGCGCAAGCGCTTGACTACCGGAAGTTCAACCATAACCGCTTCGTCCCACCTTCAAAAAGAATATCACATCGCGCCGGGGTCAGTCGGCAACGATCGAGGTAAGGCTTCGATTGACGCCGGCAACGCTCTGAATCTTCTGCACCACCAGCTCTCCGAGCGCGGTCACGTCATTCGCCTCGGCGACCGCGATTATGTCGTGCGGTCCGGTCACCGCGTGGGCGACGGAAACCCCCGGAACCTGCCTTATCTTGGCCGCGACCTCGCGGGCCTTGCCGGGCGAAGTGTCTATCAGGATGAAAGCCTTGACCGTCATCGCTATCTCTCCTCCCGTGCCACGCGGGCCAAAGCCCCGGCAGGGCTTATTTGACAGGAGCGGGCGGAGCCGGGTTTCCCTTCTCGTCGTAGATATAGAATCCACGCCCCGTCTTGCGCCCCAGGTATCCCGCGTCAACGTATTTCTTGAGCAACGGGCACGGCCGGTACTTGTCGTCCCCGAGCACGCGTTGCATCACTTCCATTATTGCAAGGCAGGTATCGAGGCCGATAAGGTCTGCCAGTTCCAGCGGACCCATTGGCTGATTGGTGCCGAGCTTCATCGCGGTGTCGATATCGGTTACTCCGCCCACTCCCTCGTACAGCGTGTAAACCGCCTCGTTGATCATCGGAAGCAGGACCCGGTTGACTATAAAGCCCGGAAAATCCTGCGCCGTCATCGTGGTCTTGCCGAGCCGCTCGGCCAGATGCTTCGTCTGGCGGTAGGTGTCTTCGGAGGTCGCAAGACCGCGGATGATCTCGACCAGCTTCATCGCGGGCACCGGATTCATGAAATGCATTCCGATTACCTGGCCGGCGCGGCTAGTCCGCGCGCCCATCCTGGTGATCGATATCGAAGAAGTGTTGGAAGCAAAGATGACCCCGGGAGGACATAGCTTATCGAGCTTCTGCAGCAGCCCAATCTTCACTTCCTCGTTTTCAGTGGCCGCCTCGATTACGAAGTCGGCCGCGCTCATCGCGTCGAGTTCGGTTGCGGTTTTGACCCGGGCAAGGATTTCGTCACGCTCTTCGGGCTTGAAGCGTCCGCGCTCAATCATGCGGTCGAGGTTGCGGCGAATAGCCTTGAGACCGCGCTGGCAGGCCTCTTCCGAGATGTCGACCATCAGGACCGGAATCCCGGCTTGTGCGGCGACCTGCGCGATACCCGAGCCCATCTGTCCCGCGCCCACTACGCCGAGCGTCTTTACGTCCATCGCTTCCATCGAAGCCTCCCATCACCGCCAGTCGCCACCCGTTGAGCGACCCTCAATAGCCCCAAAAAGGGATGAAGCTGGCGTTCGCACCACGGCGCATACCCAGCTTCAATTCGAGACGTTACACCGGGCCACGTAACCCTGCAAGCCAGGTGAAAAATCGCATCATTTGACAGACTCGGGAACAGCCAAATCGCGCCGCCACCTATCGAGGTGCCACGCGCGAGGGCGCGGCAGCGGGCGCGGGCGGCCGGGGCAGCGTCTCGCCCGGGAACTTGGCCCAGTTGGATTCCCCTGCCCGCAGCGGCGCGGTCAGCGGCCCTCCGGAAGCGATTACCACCTGCTCGATTTCGTTGCTGAGCGTATCGGCCTCGAACAGGGAGCGGAAGCCGAGGGCGACGCATCGCTGGACCTGCGGGTCATCGGCAGGGCCATTGTCGCGCACCTTGCGCAGGATCGCCCGTAGCGCCGAGGTCCGGACCTGCAACTCGGTCAACCGCGCCTCAACCACCGGGGTCGGTTTTCCGCCGGCCATCAGGTGCAGCGCGAGCGCCTGCTCGCGCTCGGCTTTAGCAAGCGCGCTCAGCGCGGCCCGAATCTCGCGGCATGAGGTTTCCGCGGTAAGACGGGTCTCCGGGTGCGACGCCCCATGGGCCGCCGAAGCGAAAAGCACAATCCCGACGAGCGCGGCGCAAAGCGCGCGGCGCGTGCCGCCTGACGAGCCCGGCGCCCTCTGTTCGATACGGCCCAAGCGGATGAAACTGACCAAAACAGGCCGCTTCAACAGGATACGGGGTACAACTCCCTGAAAAACAGTCTCACCCCCGGGGTGCGTTTCACACCCGAGCGCGACCTGCAAGCCGCGCGCATGATTTGCGTTTAACAATGAGCACCGGGACTGTCAACGCGGCGGCGCGCGGAGCTTGCCATCGAGCGCGAGTGTCGCCAAATTGAGGCGCGATGGCCAACCATGTGGAGGCACGGCCGCTCCGCCCGGCCGCCCCCGTGCGGCTGCTTAAGCTCGCCTGGGGCGCGGCGGCCACCCTGCTTTCAGTGATATATACGGTCGCGATGGCGCCGGTAGCGGCGCTGCTCGCCGCGCTCGGAATGCATCGCTGGGTCTCGGCGCTGAGCCGCGCCTGGGGATGGCTCATTATCCGGACCTGCGGCGTAACGGTCGAAATCGAAGGCCTCGACTATCTTCGCGGCCTCAAGTCTTACGTACTCGTAACCAACCATCAGAGCTTCTTCGACATCTTCGCGATACTTGCGTTCATACCCGGCGACATCCGCTTCGTCGCAAAGAAGGAACTGCTGCGGATCCCGCTGATCGGTTACACGCTGCGCAGGAACGGCCATATCGTGATCGACCGCCAGCGCGGCGGAAAGTCGATACGCCGCGCGCTCGAGGCCGCGCGCGGCAATTATCCCATCTGCGTCTTCGCCGAGGGCCACCGCTTCAACGACAATTCGGTCCATCCGTTCAACGAGGGCGCCGCCTGGATCGCGATTGCGGCCAAACTACCGTGCGTCCCGATGGCGATAATGGGCTCGGGGGCGTTTTTCCCACGCGAGGCAATGGTGGTTATTCCCGGCGGCAGGATGAAGATGAAAATCTGCCCGCCGATTCCCGCCGAAGGCCTGGAGCGCGCCGCGCTGACCAAAACGCTCGAGGAGACCGTGCGCGCGGCGTTCGATCCCGCCTGGCACGGCTGAGTGCCCGCGCTGTCCTCGGACGACGCGCTCGTGGCCGGCCACGAAGTTTACCAAGCCCCGCCAGTTCACCGCGCAGGCGCCGATGCCGTTTTGCTCACGCCGGGTCCAGGCGGCCTGCGCAACTCGTTGCGATTGTTAAACCTTGCCGTTCTCGGTTAGTTTGGCGCCGGAGCCCGCACGATGCCTCTCGGTTATCGCGGGCGGCTTGGCCGTGCTTCGGAGGACTGACAGGCGATGGACAACCAACTCAAACTCGATATCTACCGCAAGATGCTTCTCAGCCGCCGGCTCGAGGAGCGGATCGCGGAATTAATCAAGGCCGGACAGGTCGGCGGCTTCATGCACCCGGGAGTTGGCCAGGAGGCACTTCAGTGCGCCGCGATCGCGACGATGCGCCCGGACGATTACCTGCTCTACGCCCATCGCGGCGTCGCCTATTGGGTCGCGCGCGGAATCCCGATTGAAAAGATTCTCTGCGATCTCGCCGGCAAAGAAGGCGGCACCAACCGCGGCAAGGGCGGCGTGATGCGGGTCGTATATCCCGAGCTCGGCGTGCTCGGCGAAAGCGGCACGCTCGGCGGATGCTTCCCGATCGCAGCCGGCGCGGGGATGTCTATCAAGGTCAAGGGCGAAGACAAGGTGGTACTGTGCTTCTTTGGCGACGGCACCTCCAATCGCGGCACTTTCCACGAGGCGGTCAACCTGAGCGCGGTCCGCAGGCTCCCGGTCGTGTTCATCTGCGAGAACAACGGATGGGCGGTTTCGATGCCGACGGAGAGATCGACCGCGGTCAAGGACATCTCGGCACGCGCCGCCGGCTACAACATCCCGGGCAAGACCGTCGACGGCAACGATCCCGAGGCCGTGTACGACGCGGTCAAGGAGGCCGTCGAACGGGCGCGCAAAGGCCTCGGTCCCTCGCTCATCGAGTGCAAAACCTACCGGCTCTGGGGACACTGGGTCGGCGACCCCGAGAATTATCGCTCGCGAGAGGAAGTCGAAAAGCACTGGCGGCGCGATCCCCTGCCGCGCTTCGAACAGAAGCTCCTTGACGAAGGCCTGCTAACCGACAAGACCAGGGCCGAATTCGAGGCCGAGGTGCGGGCGGCGATCGACAAGGCCGTGGAATTCATGCGCAACCAGCCGTTCCCGAAACCCGAAACCGCGCTGGAAGACGTCTTCTCCGAATCCACGGCTGGCTGACCCGATAACAAAGCGAGACGGTTGATACCCGATGCCAACGATTACTTACGCTGAGGCGATACGGCAGGCGCTCATCGAGGAGATGCGGCGCGACCCTTCGGTGATTCTCTATGGCGAGGACGTCGCCAATTTCGGCGGTATTTTCCGGATCACCGCCGGGCTTAAGGACATGTTCGGCGACGAACGCGTTTTCGACACGCCGATCTCCGAAAACGCGCTGGTGGGAGGCGGAGTCGGCGCGGCGCTGACCGGCCTCAGGCCGGTCGTCGAACTCCAGTTCGCTGATTTTCTCTTCACCGCCGGTGACGAGGTCGTGCTGAAGGCCGGGATGTGGCGCTACGGGCACGGCGGCGCGTACAAGATTCCGCTGGTTGTTCGATGCCCCTCCGGCGCAACCGGCGTCGGTCCCGAACACGGCCAATGCCCCGAAGCGTTTTTTATGCACGCGCCGGGACTCAAGATCGTTTCACCGTCGAATCCCGCTGACGCGAAGGGACTTCTCAAGTCGGCGATTCGCGACGACAATCCGGTCCTCTATTTCGAGCACAAGCTTCTCTACGCAACCCGTGGCGAAGTGCCCGAACACGAGGACTTCACGGTCCCGCTCGGCAAGGCCGCGATCCCGCGCGAGGGCGACGACCTCACCCTGGTTGCGATCTCTGCGATGGTGCCCAAGGCGCTCAAGGTCGCCGAGCGGCTTGCCGCCGAGGGCCATAGCATTGAAGTGATCGACCCGCGCTCGCTAGTACCGTTCGACCGCGAAACGATAATCGAGTCGGTCAAAAAGACCGGCAAGATCGTGGTCGCCGAGGAAAGCTACAGGACGCTTGGCGTCGGCGCAGAGATCGGCGCGATACTGCTGGAGAACGCCCTCGAATACCTCGACCGCCCGCTTCGCCGCGTCGCGATTCCTGACGTTCCGATTCCGACCGCCGCGGTGCTCGAGGCGTTCGTTATCCCGAACGAGGAGAAGATTTACCAGGCGTGCCGCGAGCTGCTTTCCTGACGCATGGAACTTCGTTTACCTCCTGAATACCCGGAAGTGCGATGGCGTTCGTAATCCAGATGCCGAAACTCGGCCATGCAACGACCGAAGGCACGGTTGTCCAGTGGCACAAGCGCGAGGGCGACAGGGTCGCCCAGGGCGAGCCGATCCTCACCGTCGAGACCGACAAAGCTCAAGTTGAAGTTGAATCTCCGGTTGACGGCCTGCTCGGCAGGATGGTCGCCGCCAAGGGACAGGTGGTCCCGGTCGGCGGCGTGCTCGGCGTAATCACCGCCGAGGGCGAAGCGGTTCCCCCAGACCTTGCCGCTTCCATCGGCGGCGAGGCCGCGGCCGCCCCCTCCAAATCCGAACCACAGTCGGCGCCCATGCCTCCCTCGTCCGCGCGCAAACGGGTCGCGGCGTCGCCCCGGGCCAAACGGCTTGCCGCTGAGCGCGGAATCGACCTCGGCGCGATAGCCGGAACCGGACCCGACGGACTGGTTACCGAGCAAGACGTGAAGCGCGCGCTGGAAGGCGCGGCCAGGCCCGCGGCCGCTCGCGAGGCGGCCGAGGCTCCTGCCGCACCAGCCGAGGGCCTGGCCGCGGCCTCGCCGATGGGCCCGTCGCGGCGCGAAAAACTCACCCGCATCCAGGCGGCCGGCGCGCGCAATCTGACCGAGAGCTGGCGCAACCTTCCGCATTTCGTCCAGATGGTCCGCGTGGACATGAGCCGCGCACTTGCCGCGCGAAAGTCTCTTGCCGCCGCCGGAACCAGACTCAGCGTCACGGACATCATTCTCGCCGCCGCAGTCCGCGCGCTCAGGGACAATCCGCGCGTCAACGCAAGCTACTCCGACGGCGAGATGATCATCTATGAGCGCGTCAATCTCGGGGTCGCCGTGGACACCCCGGACGGACTGGTAGTGCCGGTAGTTCACGGCGCCGACCTGCTCGCTCCGCCCGCGCTAAGCGCCCAGGTTGCGGCGCTCGCCGAAAAGGCGCGCACCAGGCGTTTGCGTCCCGAGGATCTCGAGGGTGCGACGTTTACGGTCTCGAATCTTGGCGCTTACGGCGTCGACAACGGCACGCCGGTTATCTTCGCGCCGCAGGCCGCGCTGATGTTCGTCGGCGCGATTCGCGACGAAGTGCTCGCGGTGGACGGCCGCCCCGAGGTGCGCCCCGCGATGCATATAGCCGTCGCGTACGACCATCGCGGGATCGACGGCGCGACCGCCTCGCGCTTCACCACCGGCGTCCGGCAACTGCTCGAATCCGCGGATTTTCTCGGCGCGGCGCAAGCGTCCACGGCCAGCAACGCGCCGCCCATGCGCCGGCGCGAGGTGACGGTCGAATCGGTCGGCGAGAGCCTGGTGACCGAAGTGCGCCACGGCAACCGCTTGTGGCAGCTTTCCGGCGAGGATTCCGCATCGCTCGATCCGGTGACGAGCTTTCTCGGCGCGCTCGGCGGATGCCTTCTGATGTCGCTTCGGGTCGGCGCGCGGGTGCGCAAGTTGAATGTCGGCCGGAGCCGGCTCGTGGCGCGCGCCAACGAAAAAGGACATATCAGCGAAATTGAAGTCACACTTGAAGTTGAAACGGATATTGACGACGAAAAACTGCGCCATCTGCTCGAAGTCGCCGAGCGCGGATGCCACATACGGCGCATGATTAGCGACGATATCCGGGTTACCCTTCGCGCCTTGCGGCTTGGGCCAGGCGCATGAGGAAGCGGCGAAGGCGCGAACCTCGCGCAGGCAGGCGGCGGCCTGCGTAAAATTGAAAGTCAAACTTAAGTATTGGACCGAAGCTCAAGACAAGGGAGCGGCCATGGCTCGCAAGCTCACGATCGGAATCAACTGGCAGGGAAGATTCGATTTCAAATCGCTGATCGAACGCGCGCAAATCGCCGACCAGGCGGGTATCCATTCGATCTGGGTCGCCGAGGCATGGGGCCGCGACGCCTTCACCCTGCTCACGCTCTTCGCCGAGCACACCAGCAAGGTCCAACTCGCGACCTCGATCGTCAATTGCTATTCGCGTTCGCCGGCCGCGCTCGCGCAGCATTTCGCCACGCTCGATGAATTCTCCGGCGGACGGATGATAATCGGTCTCGGGACCAGCGGCCCCAACGTCATCGAGCATTTCCACGGGGTGCGCTTCAATCCGCCGCTCACCCGCCTTCGAGAATATGTCGATATCATCAACATGCTGATGGCCGGAACGCCGCTCAACTACGAGGGCAAGCTGTTCCGTCTTTCGCGCGGCTTTACGCTGCGCTTCGAACCGATCCGCAAGCACATCCCGATCTTTATCGCCTCGCTCAACGCAAAGAGCGTCGAGTTCACCGCGCAAAAGGCCGATGGATGGCTGCCGGTGATGATCCCGCTAAGCGGTCTCGCCCGCGCGATCTCCGAGTTCCGCGCGATCGCCCAAGCCGCCGGCCGCGATCCCCATTCGGTCCAGGTCAAAGCGCCCGGCGCTATCGTCGTGACCAGCAACGCCGATCGGGCGCGTGCCGCACAGGCCGGAACCGTCGCCTTCTATGCGGCGCGGATGGGAACCTTTTATGCCGAGCAGTTGACCCGCTTCGGCTTCGGCGAGGACGTGCGAAAGATCCGGGAGGCGTGGGATTCCGGCGGCTCGAAGGCGGGCGTTGCGGCAGTGTCGGCGCGGATGCTCTCCGAACTCGGCTACGTCGGCGACGTCGCGGGCGCGCGCGAGCGGCTCGCCGCCCAGGAAGCCGCAGGCGTTGACCTGCATCCGGTCGAGATAGACGCGGGTTCTGACCTCACTGCTTTCGAGAAGACTGTGCAGGCGCTCCTGGGCTGAGCCGGCGATACGACGACGTATTCGGAGGGTCCTTTCCGAACGCTCCGACGCGCGCCGAATTGCATTTTCCAGGTATGAAATTTTCGCTCCCGAAACTGGCCCTGCTGCTTATCCTGATGGGCGCCGCTCCCGCATTTGGCGGCGATCCGTCCCCCGCCGCAAGCTTCGCACCTTCGCCCGAACCTGCGATGCAGCCGCCGGCCCAGGTGCTGCATGTCCACGTCGTCGGACTTAGAAATTCCAACGGCAAGGTCGGATGCACGCTCTACAACTCGGCCGCGGATTTTCCCGAGAACGACGCCAAAGCCTTCCGCGATATCGACGCGCCGATAAAGGATGACGCCGCCTGGTGCAACTTCGCGGGCATTCCGCCCGGCACCTACGCGATAGTTGTGATTCACGACGAAAACGGAAACGGCAAGTTCGATCGCGACGCGCTCGGCATGCCGCTTGAGGGTTATGCGTTTTCCAACAACGCGCACGCCACCTTCGGTCCGCCCTCGTTCGCCGACGCAAGCTTCGAATATCACGGCGGCGAGCAATGGATTACGATCACGATGACTTATTGAGCGGCGCCGGACACCCCGCGAAACGACGCGCACGCGCCCTCGCCTGATTCAGCGCGCTATTTACCGAACCGGTATTTACCAGACATTCTGTACCTGTAATGCCCCAGTCTGCCGATACCGCCGAACAGCAGCCCAGCTCCGAAATCGTCCCGGGCGAACCTCATTCCGCCGGAAAGTGGTTGATTGCGATCGCCGTGATGCTCGGCGCAACGCTGGAGGTGCTCGACACCTCCATCGTCAACGTCGCACTGCCGTACATGCAGGGTTCGTTCTCCGCGACCGCCGACGAAATCACCTGGGTGCTGACCAGCTATCTCGTCTCCAACGGCATCATGATCCCGATGACCGGATGGATCTCCTCGCGCTTCGGCCGCAAGCGTTACTTCATCATCTCGATCGTGGTTTTCGTCGCATCCTCGGCGCTGTGCGGGGCGGCGACCTCGCTCGGCGAACTGGTCGTCTTCCGGCTTATCCAGGGCGCGGCCGGCGCGGCCATGATCCCGACGTCTCAGGCAATCCTGATGGAGACGTTTCCGCCTTCGGAACAGGGGCTCGCGATGGCGACCTGGGGCGTGGGCCTGATGCTCGCGCCGATCATGGGACCAACACTCGGCGGATGGATCACTGTCAACTACAACTGGCGCTGGAACTTCTACATCAACGTGCCCACCGGTACGCTGGCCGCCCTGATGGTGTACATGTTTGTGCACGACCCGGCCTATTTAAAGCGTGAATCCAGGCGCACCGACTATCTCGGGATACTCTGTCTGGCCCTCGGGCTCGGCCTGCTTCAGATCGTGCTCGATCGCGGACAGCGTTCGGACTGGTTCTCGGCGCCATGGGTGTGGTGGTTCACGGGGCTTTCCGCACTCTCGCTGGTCGTCCTGCTCTTCCACGAACTGCGCTTTTCCGATCCGATTCTCGATTTCCGCATGTTCCTGATCCGTGACTTTACGGTCTCGGTCGGGCTGGTGACGCTGCTTATCTTCGTACTCTTCGGCGTGAACCTGATGAATCCCCTGTTCCTGCAGGAACTGCTCGGTTACGACGCATGGAAGGCGGGCCTTGCGGTCGCACCGCGCGGGATCGGTGTGGCCATCTCGATGTTTGCGGTCGGGCAGTTGTCGCGCATGGGCTACGACACGCGCCCCGCGGTTGGAATCGGCTTCGTGCTGGCGGCGTTCTCGGCCTGGCAGATGAGCCAGTGGGATTTGACCGTTGGCTTCGACAATATCTTGTTCCCGGTCGTCCTTTTCGGCTTCGGCAGCGGGCTTGTCTTCCCGGTGCTATCGGCCTCGGCGCTCGCGTGCGTGGAGCGCCGCCGCATGGGTTACGCGTCGAGTCTCTACAACATGCTTCGCAACACCGGCTCGGCGATTGGAATCTCGATGGTCTCGAACATGCTTGTGAGCCATTCGCAGATCCATCAGTCCTACCTGGGAAACCATTTTACGGAGTTCACCGCCTGGCGCCTGACCAACGCCCCGGCGCGGATGGCGGGCGCACCGCACTTCAATTTCCCCCAGGAGATGGCGACGCTCCAGAAGCAGGGCTTTGCGATGGTCTATCAGATGATCCAGGGACAGGCGCTCCTTCTCGCTTACAACGACATCTACCGCCTGTTCGCCTTCACCGCGATCATCTGTATCCCGTGGTTCCTGTTCCTTTCGCGCCAGGCGGGCGGCGGAGGCGGCGCGATGCATTGAGCCGCTCCGCTCGTAGTCCGGGCGCGGTTGAGAAACGGGCGTCCATCCGGCTTATATATCGCCTCATGAAGGCCGTAATCGCTGAAAGACCCGGCGACGAGAGCGTGCTTCGCCTCGCCGAAGTTCCCGAACCAGCACTTCGTCCTGAAGACCTGATGATCCGCGTCACGCATGCGGGCTTGAACCGCGCTGACCTGATGCAGCGCCAGGGGCATTACCCGCCTCCGCCTGGCGCCTCCGACATCATTGGGCTCGAATGCGCGGGCGAGGTCGTCGCGCTCGGGTCCGCCGTCAAGGGATGGCGTGTCGGCGAGCGCGCGATGGCGCTGCTTGCGGGCGGCGGATACGCGGAAAAAGCCGCGGTGCATCACGGCTCCGCGATGCGGATTCCGGTGGCGCTCAGCGACGCCGAGGGGGCGGCGTTTCCCGAAGCTTTCCTGACTGCCTTCCTCAACCTGTTCCAGTTGGCGGGACTCAAAGCCGGCGACTGGGCGCTTGTCCACGGCGGAGGAAGCGGAGTCGGCACGGCTGCGATTCAACTGCTCAAGGAAGCGGGCGTGCGCTCGATCGTTACCGCCGGTTCCGAGGAAAAGTGTAGCCGATGCCTTAATCTCGGTGCCGACGTAGCGATCAATTACAAGTCTGGCCCGTTCTCGGCTGCGGTCAGGGATGCAACCGGCGGGCGCGGGGTTGACGCGATCCTCGACATTATCGGCGCGGCCTATCTTGCGCAGAACCTGGAGTCGCTCGCGCGTGGTGGTAGGCTCGTTGTGATCGCGCTGCAAAAAGGCGCGAAGGCCGAGATCGACCTGTTGCCCGTGCTCAGAAACCATCTGAGTATCCACGGCTCGACGCTCAGGAGCCGTTCGGAGGCCGAGAAAGCGGAAATCGTCGCGGCGTTTCTCGCGCGCTTCGGCGCGGCGCTCGAAGCGGGTCGCCTGCGCCCGCCGATTCACAAGGTGCTGCCCGCGTCCGAGGCCGCGGCAGCGCATCGCATGATGCAGGCGAGCGAGCATTTCGGAAAGATCGTGCTGAAGTTTGCGTGACCGGCGCGCCAGCCCGACTTTCCCGCAGCCGGTTTACTGCCGCCAGCCGATGGCGCGGCGTTTACTCGGAAGGAGCCTGCTCGTCCGGCTCTCCGGGCGCTGGCGCGGGGAGGGCGTCGGGATGTTATGCTGATCCGAACAACTTCATCGTGTTCGTTCCCAGATGCGTCTTGAAGAACTAGATTACGAGCTTCCCGAAGAGCTAATCGCGCAGGAACCGCTCGCCGACCGCGACCAGGCGCGCCTGCTGGTCGTCGATCGAAAGCGCCGCACCTTCGAGCATTCGCGCTTCTACAAGCTCGCCCGCCATCTGGGAGATGGGGATCTGCTGGTTCTGAACAACACGCGTGTCGTGCCGGCGCGGATCATGGCGCGCAAAGAGTCCGGCGGCCAGGTCGAGCTTCTGATGGTGCGCCCGATGGCCGAGCGGGCGGGCGCGTGGCTCGCGATGCTCCGGGCGCATCGCCCGCTCAAGTCCGGCGCGCGGCTTGTCCTCGACTCCGGCGCTGCGCTTCGAATCGCCGGCTACGCGCGGCCCGGTCGCGCAATCGTTGAGAGCGAGGGCGACGTCTCGATCGATCAACTGATCCACGAGAGCGGAACGCTCGCGCTCCCGCACTATATCCGGCGCGACGTGAATCCGGATGACTTCGACGACTACCAGACGATTTACGCCGAGCGCGAAGGGTCGATCGCCGCACCGACCGCGGGGCTTCATTTCACCGAGCAAACCTTCGCCGAACTTGCGCGCGCGGGAGTGCGCCGCGCGTTTATAACGCTCCATATCGGGCCGGGCACGTTCGCTCCGCTGCGCGCGCCCGAGGTCGAGCGCCATTCGATGGAAGCCGAATGGTACACGATTGCGCGGGAGACGGCCGAGGCGATCGACTACGCCAGGCGCACCGGAGGGCGAATCGTGGCGGTCGGAACGAGCTGCGTTCGCACGCTGGAATCCTACGCGGTGACCGGCGACCCCGAGGGCTTCACCGGGCTCTTCATTTTTCCCGGATTCCGCTTCAAGCTGGTGGACGCGATGGTGACGAATTTCCACATGCCGCGCAGCACGCCGCTTGCGCTGGTAATGGCGCTGGCGGGGCGCGAGCTGGTCCTCGACGCCTATCGTGAGGCGGTGCGCCATCGCTACCGTTTCCTCAGTTACGGCGACGCGATGCTCATCCTCTGATGGTCCCCGCGGAAAGCCCCGTCCGGATTGTGATCACAGCGCGAGACGGCAACGCGCGCACCGGGCGCCTCGTGACTGCCCATGGCGAGGTCGCAACGCCGGCGTTCATGCCGGTGGGCACGCAGGCCGCGGTCAAGGCGATGGCGCCCGACGAACTTTGGCGGATGGGCTACAGGATGGTACTGGCCAACGCGTATCATCTTGCGATCCGTCCCGGTGCGGAACTGGTAGCCGAGATGGGCGGCGTCGCGCGCTTCATGGGATTTCCCGGCGCGGTGCTGACCGATTCCGGCGGCTTCCAGGCGATGAGCCTCGCGAAGATAAACTCGATTACTGAAGACGGGATCCGCTTCCGTTCGCATCTTGACGGTGCGCCGCTCCTGCTCACGCCCGAGAGTGCGGTCGAAATCCAGGAGCAATTGGGCTCGGATATCATGATGGCGCTCGACGAATGCACGCCGTATCCCGCCGAGCGCGAGCGCGCCAGGCATTCGCTGGAGCTGACGGCGCGATGGGCCGAGCGATGCCTCGAAGCGCGGCGCAGCCAGACCCAGGCGCTGTTCGGAATCGTGCAGGGAAGCGTGTACGCGGATCTCCGCACGACGAGCGCGCGCCAGATAACTTCGCTCGGATTCGACGGATTCGCGGCGGGCGGGCTATCGGTCGGCGAGCCGAAGCAGGCGATGCTCGAGATCGCGGCGCTGACGGCCTCGATGCTGCCGGCGGACCGTCCGCGCTACCTGATGGGGGTTGGAACGCCGTCGGACCTGATTCGGGCGATCGGGATGGGCTTCGACATGTTCGACTGCGTACTCCCGACCCGAAACGCGCGCAATGGTTTTGCCTTTACCAGTACTGGACGAGTGTTGATAAAGCGCTCGGAGAACGCGCGCAACCGCCGTCCGCTGGATGAGGACTGCGAGTGCCGCGCCTGCACGAGCTTCTCGCGCGCGTATCTTAGGCATCTATATATGGCTGGCGAAATACTCGCGGCGCGTGCGCTCACCGAGCATAATCTGTACTTTTATGGGCGCTTGATGCGTGAAGCCCAAGCTGCTATCGCATCGGGCACTTTCACGACGTACGCTAAAGGCCGGCTGGAGCGGCTTTCCAGCGTCGAAACCGGTTCCGAACAGGACGAAAACTGATGTTCTTCGAAGGAGTCGCACTGGCCCAACAGGCCGCGAACCAGGCCCAGGGCGGCGGCCAGGAGGTGTTGTTCACCACCGTCATCCCGCTTGCCCTGCTTTTCGGCATCTTTTACTTCCTGATAATCCGGCCGCAAACCAAAAAGGCCGCAGAGCATGCCAGGATGGTCGCCGGGCTCAAGCGCAACGACGAAGTGGTCACCAACGGCGGCCTTATCGGGCGGGTGACCGAACTGGGCGACCGGGTTGTCACGCTCGAGATAGCGCCCAACGTCCGCGTCCGGGTCGAGCGCTCGCAGATAGCGGCACTTTCGAGTTACGGCAAGACCCCGACGCCGAAGAAGGACAAGGGAGAGTGAGCCCGGACGCCGGAAATGGTGGCTTAAGTGGAAACAGGTCAAAGTTTCGCTCCGATTCTGATCATTCTGTCGATCGCGGTCGCGGTCCTTTATCTGCATCTGACCGGCGGCAGCGGCAAGACCCGTCTTTACCTTGCCGCGCTGCTGACCGCCGTCGCCGTGCTTCTGCTGGTACCGAGCTTCGACACCAGCCTGCCGCAATGGTGGTCGGCCTACCTGCCGACCCCGCGAATTCAGCTCGGACTCGATCTCCAGGGCGGAACCCATCTGCTGCTCGGCGTCAAGCTTGACGACGCGGTCAGGACCCAGCTTCGCCGGCGCGGCGACGATCTCAAGACCGAACTAACCCAGAACAAGATTCCCTTCGACAGTATCGATCTGAATTCCGACGGTGCGCTGGTGGTCAAGCTCAAATCAGCGGACGAGCGCGAAGCGTTCCTGAACCTGATACAGCAGTCGGCGCCCGATCTGACTATATCCAGCATCTCAAACCCGGGCGCTCCCGCCTACGCGCTCAGCTTCAAGCCCGGCGAGATCGCCGAGATAAAACGCAACGCGATGGATCAGGCGGTTGAAACGATTCGCAACCGTATCGACCAGCTTGGGGTACGCGAAACCACCGTTGCGCGCGAGGGCAGCGACGAAATCCTGGTCCAGTTGCCGGGTATCCAGGACCCCGAGCGCGCTAAGGAGCTTATCGGCAAGACCGCAGTGCTCGAATTCAAGCTCGTCGATGATAGCCATAGCGTGGCCGACGCGCTCAAGAACGGCCCCCCGCCGGGCGACGAAATCCTCTATGGTCCGCCGCAACCCGGCGGGCGCAGCCCTTACCTGGTCGAGAAACCGACCCTGATGACCGGCGACACGGTGACCGACGCGCGCGTGCGCCCGGGCGGAAGGCTGGAAGGCCCGTACGTCACGGTCGATCTGAATCAGCGTGGCGCACAGATTTTCGATGCAATCACCGCACAGAATGTCGGCCGGCGGCTCGCGATTATCCTCGACAACACGGTTTATTCCGCGCCCGTGATCAAGGAGCGAATCCCCGGCGGCCACGTCCAGATAACCGGCCAGTTCAGTTTCGAGCAAGCTCATGATCTGGCGATCGTGCTACGCTCGGGCTCGCTGCCCGCGCCGGTTGAGATCGAAGAAGAGCGCACCGTCGGCCCCTCGCTCGGACGCGATTCGATCCGCCAGGGTGAACTCTCGTTCGTGGTTGGCGCCGCCGCCGTCCTGATCTTCATGGCGGTCTATTACAGCGGCGCGGGAATCCTGGCCGACTACGGGCTTACGCTTAATATCCTGTTGCTGGTGTGCGTGATGGCGGCCCTGCAGGCAACGCTCACGCTGCCCGGAATCGCGGGAATCGTTCTCACACTGGGAATGTCGGTTGACGCGAACGTGCTGGTGAACGAGCGGATGCGCGAAGAATTGCGCAATGGCAAGACCCCTCGCGAGGCGGTCAAGATCGGCTACGAGCGCGCGTGGTCGGCGATCCGCGACTCGAACATCTCGACCTTCGTCGCGGGCCTGATCCTGTTTCAGTTCGGTACGGGCCCGGTCAAGGGCTTCGCGGTAACCCTGTGCGTGGGCGTGCTTACCGGTCTTTTTTCCTGCGTGGTCGTGACACGCGCATGGTACGACTACTTGATCGCATCGCGCAAATTAAAGACAATTAGCGTCTAATAGCAATCATTATCGACTCTTGGCTTAGATTAAGGTGGGCGTTCGCCGGGTTCTGATTCGATCGTCAAGGAAGGTCCCGGCAGTTCCCTGTGGATTGGCTCCCATGGTCAAGGCAAACTAAACTTGACTTGAGCGACGGCTCGGTATTAGAAACTCTTGCCCCTAGAAAGTTCATGCTTCTTGCTGACTGCCATGGCGGATAAGGACGATATTTTGCTGAACTCGCGGGAAGTGGCCTTCCTCCTCGACTTGAGTCCTGACACGGTGAACGAGTTCGCTCGTCGCAACATACTGCCTGCCTTCAAAAAGGGGCGGCAGTGGCGGTTCCGCAAGCGTGATATCACTTCGGCGAAGCGTCAGATGGCGCGCGGCGTTAACGCTGCTGCCTGAGGCTTCAATCCAGGCGGACGGGCGACGGAAGTGGAAGGAAACTGCTTGGAGCCCGCCGCGAACATCATCTTCATTTTATCTTGCGTCGGAAAGTAGAGGTTTGAGGAGCGATGGCGGAACCGCATGAGAGTCGTGTGTACTCCGATCTTGCCCCGGTTTACGACTCGCTATGGGGCCGTGCTTTTGTTGATCACGAGCGCGAGGTTATCGAAGAGCTGAACTTCCGCCCCGAACAGCGGGTGCTGGAAGTCGGCGTGGGCACGGGAATTTCACTCGACGCCTACCCGCCTTACGTGCACGTGGTTGGTATTGACCCGTCCGCCGATATGCTTGCGCAGGCGGTCGCCAAGGTGCGCGAGAACCGATGGGAGCACGTCGAGGTTAAACAGGGCGACGCGCTCAATCTCGACTTTCCGGATTCGAGTTTCGATTACGTCTGTAGCTTCCACGTTATCACGGTTGTTCCGGACCCGGTCCGCATGATGCGGGAGATGGTACGGGTATGCAAACCGGGCGGCCGCATCGTCGTGATCAATCATTTCGCCAGCTCGAATCCGCTCCTGTATTTCTTTGCAAGCCTCGCCAACCCGGTCACCAAGCTTCTCGGATGGACGATGAGGCTTCGGGTCGACGACATCCTCGACGGCCACAAGATCGAAGTCGAAAAGAACGAGCGACTTTCCCGGCTGTCGATCCACCGGGTAATCGTCGCGCGGAAGAATGAATAGACGTTCGCGGGAAATTTGCGCGACGCGGCGAGGCCAGAGCGGGTTGCCGTAGGGCGGCCCGGCGGGAGCCTTGCCGGGTTGTGCGGCGAACCGCGCGTCGCACCTGCACATTCGCGCTTTCAGGATTGTGCCATGATCAAACGACTCGACCGTCTCGACGTTGCGACCTCCGACCTCGAGAACGCCGCTTCCATCTACGAGCGCAATTTCGGCTTCAAGGTGAATCGCTCGCCCGCGTCCGATAGCGCAAGCGTTGTCGTCGGCGGCGCAGAGATCCGACTCGTGGCGGGCGCGCTCGCCAAGGCCGCTATCGAGTCGCAGGGCGAAGGGATGACCGGGTTATGGCTGGAAGCCGAGGATGTCGAACAGGTTGCGGAGGCCTTGCGCAACGCGGGACTCGCCGCAGGCGGCATCAGGAAAGAACAGGGCCGCCGTGTGCTGGCGGTCGATCCGAAAATTGCAAACCAGGTCCCGCTCTTCATCTTCGATCGCAAAGGCTGAACCCCGAGGCTTCGCGCGCTCGTCCAAGCTGATTCCGGGCGCTTTCGGAATACTCGCTCAGCGCAGGCAGTAAGCTTGCGTTGCCTTCCTTTCCAGGCAACCGGCGGCTCAAGCCGCTCGCGCAAGCTGGCCTAACCTGTCCGTGCCTGCGTCTATCTCACGGGGAAAGCCGAGCGTCGGGCTCCGAAGCCGGATAATTACGGGGATAGATCCGGGCGGCTAGCGCCGGCGCGGTATCGAAATACCTCCGGCCGAACGGATCGAGCGGCGAAGAGCCGCCGCCGAGACTCCGAGTTTTCGCGCAGCCGCATTGATATCGCCTCCGAGCGCGGCAACCGTCCGGAGCGCGATTTCCCGGTTGGCCGCTTCGACAGCCGCGCGCCAGCTCGGGCGTGGATGCTCGGCCTTCTGGCGCGTCGCGACGATTATCTGCTCGCGCACGTCGGGTGCGTCGATCATCCCGCCTGAAGCTTCCAGCGGAACAATGGCGAGCCGCTTGACGAGGTTCTTCAATTCCCGGACGTTGCCCGGAAACGGGTATTCCGAAAGTGCGCGCAGGGCAGCCGGCGTAAAGCTCAGGCGCGGAATGAGAAAATTGCGGGCAAGCAGCTGGATATCGCTACCGCGCTCCCTTAGCGCCGGCAGCCTGACGGTAAGAGGGGCGAGCGCCTCGTAAAGGTCGCGGTTAAAAAGCCCGCGGCGAACCATCTCGCCGAGCGGCCTGCGGCTGGAGGCGACGTATCGCGCCCCGCCTTCGCGTGCCCGCGCGTGAGCCCGGATAGCGCCCAGCGCCCGCGCCTGCATCGCGGGCGGCAGTTCATCGACATTGTCGAAGAATATCGTTTTCCCCTTCCAGGCGGCCACTCCGCCCACTGCGGCGAGGATCTCCTCGGCCTCGGTCAAGGACGCACGGGGCTCCTCGCCTTCGACCAGCGAACAGTCAACGGGAACGAAATCGCCGCGCGCGCCACTGGCCGCATGAATAATTCTCGCGAGCGTCTGCTTGCCCACCCCGGTTTCGCCTTCGAGCAGGAATGGAACGTTGGCCGGCGCCCGGAGCGCGGTGGAAATCGCTCGGAACGTCGCCTCGTCCCCGGTCACCATCGGGGCATGCCTGCCGAAGCATCGTGAGACCACGATGCTTGCCGCATGGACCGCGCTTTCGGCCGTGAAATTTTCGCCTGCTTCGGTCCCGGCTGCACCGCCGGGATATTCGATCCGAAGCCTTATCGGAAACCGCCCGTATCCAGGTCGCAACGGCTCATCGTCAAATGCGACCGTCAGATCGGCCGCTTCGGTGTCTGCGGGTGACACAAGTTCGAAACCCGCGCTGTCCAGCAACGTCGCAATCTCTGGTGGCGCATCACCCTTCAAGTAAAGCCGCATCAACCAAGCCCGTATGCAAACCTCTGAAAGGGTCGCCGCGACGTGCCCCCCGCGGCGATTTCGGCTTTGCAATGGCGCCGTCTGAATTTCCGAAGCTGTATCGCAATGAGCAAGTGCGATGCCGACGGGGCAGCGTGGAAAAATGCAGCAAATCCCGCGTTCAGTACTCGATAGCTGTCGAGATTTGAGCAAAAGCGGGACAAATAGCGGGGCTTCACGTCTTCGCATGCTGCGTTTTGAGACTCTCGGACGTCCATGCGCGGCATTCACGTGCATCCGGCATTTTGCCCCTGCAGGCTCGCCAGGCTTGTGATAGGCCGCAGCCTGCTCCCTCTGTCCGGTCCACCCTGCGAAGGAGCAGGCAAGAAATTGGAAAACGAAGCCAGCTTTTACGCAGGGCGTTGGGCTTAGATTCAGATTGCGTTTCCCGCTTTTCCTAACGGCCTGCTAAGAAAGATCCGTTCTCAAAACCGGGGGTCGCGAAGTCCGGTTCGGCCGTCCGGACGAGGAGAGACGATGATGGCGGCAGGCGAAATCTCGCAACCCGTGCACAAGGTGAAGGTCGAGCGGGGGCTCGCGATGCGTGCGCGCGACGGCGTCACGCTCTACGCGGACGTCTACCGCCCGGATGCGCCGGGGAAGTTTCCGGTGCTCGTGATGCGCACGCCGTACGACAAGAGCCAGAATATCGGGCTCACCGAAAAAGATTATTTTCCCCAGCGCGGCTATGTGCTGGTCGTGCAGGATACGCGCGGGCGCTTCAGTTCCGAAGGCGAGTTCTATCCGTTCGTCCACGAAGCCAATGACGGTTACGACACAATTGAATGGGCGGCCGCGCTTCCGTGGTCAAGCGGCGTCGTCGGCACGGTGGGACAATCCTATCTCGGGCTGGTGCAGTATCAGGCGGCACCCACCCGTCCCCCGCATCTGAAAGCGATGTGCCCGGTGTCGGGACCGGTCACCTACTTCGAGAACTGCATCTTCCGCCGCGGCGTGTTCGAACTCGGGTGGGACCTGACTTACTTCCTGTTCATGTCGCGAAACATGCTCGAACGAAAGGGCATCTATGAAAAGGAACGCGCCGCACTCGACGCGTACCTCGAAAATCCGGCGCTTCCCTTCTCACCGCTGACCGAGAAGGACTATCGTCATCTGCCGATTCGTGACTGGGGCAAGCGGCTCGGCGCCGGAGCGCCCTACCTTGCGGACTTCCTCAACAATTGGAAGTACAACGACTACTGGGCCGCAACCGACGTGCGTCCGCGATGCGCGCGGGTTACGGTGCCGATGCTCCACGTGGGCTCATGGTACGACGCCTTCCAGTACGACACGCTTGCGATGTACTCACTTCTGAGGCGCAACGCCGCCACTGATGAGGCGCGCCGCGGACAGCGCCTGCTGATGGGCCCGTGGGCGCATCTGCTGCCCTACGCGGTTGCGACCTCGCGCGGAACCGGCGATATCGACTTCGGGCCCGAGGCGAAGATCGAGCTGCACGCGCTACAGCTCAGATGGTTCGACCATTTCCTGAAGGGCGCCGAGCCGGCGATGCTCGACGAACCGCCGGTCAGAATTTTCGTGATGGGCGAGAATCGATGGCGCGACGAGTGGGAATGGCCGCTCGAGCGAACCGCGTACACGAAGATGTACCTGCGAAGCGGCGGACACGCCAACGCGCTCTCGGGCGACGGCAAGCTTTCGCCCGAGCCGCCCGGCGACGAGAGCCACGACAGTTACACCTATGACCCTGAAAACCCGGTGCCGACGCGCGGCGGGACCACGCTTGGGCTTGCCCCGGGCGTCTTCGACCAGCGGGAAATCGAGATGCGTAACGACGTACTCGTTTATACTGGTGCGCCGCTGGAAGCAGACCTGGAAGTCACCGGACCGATCGCGATGAAGCTCTTCGCCGCCTCGTCCGCACCCGACACCGACTTCATGGCGAAGCTCGTCGATGTCCGCCCGGACGGATACGCGCACAATATCGCCGAAGGCGTGATACGTGCGCGCTTTCGCGAGTCGCTCTCCACGCCGACCCTGATCAAGCCGGGCGAAATCTACGCGTACGACATCGACATGTGGTCAACCAGCCACGTCTTCCGCCGCGGCCATCGGTTGCGCGTGGAAATAACTTCGAGCAACTTTCCGCGCTACGATCGGAACCCGAACACGGGCGGCGAACTCGGTTTCGACACCGAAATGAAGGCCGCGCATCAATCCGTATTCCACAAAGCGGGAGCGCAGTCGTATATCCTGTTGCCGGTGATTCCGCGCTGACGGCGATGGCGGGAAGGCGAACCTGTTACACGGGCCATCCTTCGCACCGGTAGCCCATGTCCCAGAACATCCATTCGTAGCGGCTGGTCGTGATGAAGCATCGCGCGACTGCCTCGCGCTCGGCGGGACGAAGGTTTTCCGCCGTCTCGTCGAGCGCGCGTAGCACCGCCCTGACGACACCGGCAAACTCCTCGGACGCGTAGGTTGCGATCCATCGCTGGTACAGCGGATCGGGAGAACCCTTGCGTTCGAGCTCCTTGCCGACCTCCCAGTAAATCCAGTAGCACGGTAGGAGCGCGCCGAGCGCCTCGTGAAATGTCGCGCCATAAACGGTCGCCAGCAAAAAACTGGTGTAGGCAAGGTTCGTCGGCGAGGGCGCGGTGGCGGCGACCTCCTGCGGCGAGAGGCCGAAATCCTTGAAAAAGCCCTCGTGCAACGAACGCTCCACGCGAAGCGCATTGGCCGCGTGCTCGTTGAACATGACGATCCATTCGTCACGCGGGGCGCGCGCGGCCGCAACCGACAGCGCACGGCCGAACTCGCGCAGATAGAGCGCGTCCTGCAGAACATAGTACTTGAAGCTCTCGCGCGAGAGCGTGCCGTCGCCGAGCCCGCGCACGAACGGATGGCGCAGGATCTCGCGATAGATGTTGTCAATCGAATTCCAGAGTTCCGCGCTGAACGCCATATATCCGGCTCCATGACGAGTCGCGCAGAGAGGCTGCGATCTCTGCGCGGCCAATCGCGGTTATCTTTCGCCCGAATAGACCGCGAAGATAAGGTTGCGATACGAGCAGGCCACCTCCCGAAAGCCCGCCTCGCGAAGCCATTCGAGCTGCGCCGAGACTGTCGCAGGGCGGTCGAACTTCATCCGCTCGCGCGCCTGCGCGAGGTCGCGGTCGCTCACGCCGAGTTCGCGCACCCGCTCAAGCCATCTGGCATGGCTGCGCCTTTCCATCGCGTCGGTTTCGCCGCGCACCTGGTCGGCATTGACGAACACGCCGCCGGGCTTGAGCGCTTCGTGCACGCGGCCGAGTAGCGCGCGCTTGTCGTCGTCGGCGAGGTGATGGATGGAGAGCGCCGAGACGACAGCGTCATAGGGTCCGCCGAGCCCGCGACCGTCGGCGTAATCGCGTTCGACGAACTGGAAGCGCGCGCCTCCCGGACCGAGCCGCTCGCGTGCGCGCGCCAGCATTTCATTCGAGACGTCGACGAGCGTGATCCGCGCTCCGGGAAAGCTGTAGGCAAGCAGCGCCGCGAAAAGGCCCGTGCCGGCGCCGAGATCGAGCACGTCGAATTCGGCATCGCGCTCAAACGGAACAAGCTCGATCGCCGCGCGATAGAAGTCGTCGAAGCACGGCACGAGCCTGCGCCGGGCGCTGTCGTAGTTCTGCGCGCCGCTATCGAACGCTCGCTTCAGACCCTTTTCCATCGCCGGGGAACCTTGCCGGGCCGCAAACCGGGAAGGTCCCTATGCGAAAAGGATAGCGGACCGGATCAGCCTGGTTCCAGCGGAAAGTCGCGGTGGGAATTTTCGTTGTAAACAGAACGATCGTTTAGTAATAGGTGTTGCTGAACGGCCGTCACTGGTCCGGGCTGCTCGGAACGAGCAACCTTTTGGGGAGCGCACCATGCCAAAGCCGATCATCTCCGCAGATTCGCATATAACCGAACCACCGGGCACGTATGTCGATCGATGCGATCGGAAGTTTCGCGACCGCGCACCGCGGATGGTTCGCGATCCCAAGCTCGGCGACATGTTTTTGGTTGACGGGATGAAGCGGCCGCTTCTGATGGGCCTGGTCGCGGCGGCCGGCAAGAGCGCTGAACAGCTCGCGGTGGGCGGCGTCAAATTCGACGAGATGCATCGCGGCGGATGGGATCCCGACGCGCGGCTCGCCGAGCAGGATCGCGACGGGGTCAGCGCGGAAATTCTTTACCCGACGGTCGGGATGCTGCTCTGTAACCATCCAGACTTCGACTACAAGAAGGCCTGCTTCGAGGCCTACAACCTCTGGATCACCGAATATTGCTCGGCCCATCCGGACAGGCTTATCGGGCTTGGGCAGACCGCGATGCGCTCGGTGGACGAAGGGATCGAGGATCTTCGCAAGATAAAGGAACTGGGGCTGCGCGGCGTGATGATGCCCGGCAATCCCGCGGTGAGCGATTACGACGATCCGATTTACGATCCCTTCTACGAAGCGGCGATCGACCTCGAACTGCCGCTCAGCTTTCATATCCTGACCAGCCAGCAGGATCGCTTCGAGACGCGAGGGCCGCGGCTCAACAGCTTCCTGTCGATCATCCGCGGATGCCAGGACATCATCGGAACGTTCATCCTGGGCGGCGTCTTCGAGCGCCATCCCAAGCTCAAGGTGGTGTGCGTCGAGGCGGATGCAGGATGGGTCCCCCATTACATGTATCGCATGGACCACGCCTACAACCGCCATCGCTACTGGCTGCCCGCCGGCACGCTCTCGAAGATGCCGAGCGAGTATTTCCGCGAGAATGTGTACCTGACCTTCCAGGACGACTGGGTGGCCTTCCGGATAGCGAAGCTCTGCAACGTGCGACGCCTGATGTGGGCGAACGATTTCCCCCATAGCGATTCGACATGGCCGCATTCGCCCGAGCTTTTGCGCGAACATACGGCCGACCTGACCGCCGAGGAGAAGGATCTCATCCTGCACGACAATGTCGCCGAGCTATACCGGTTGAGCATCTGAAACGGATTTCGGCCAACTCCCGCCAGCCGCTCAAACCTGAACCGCCAACCCCACCCGGGTATCGCGGCGAGTGCCGCAACTGACCGGATCGGGCGCTCCGGTTCAGAAACATGGTTTTCCCAGTTTCGGACAAGACTGGTAAAATCCGGATTGCTGCGACGATTGAAAGAGTTGGACCGTCGTCCAGGCTCTCCGGGCGGTATCGAAAAAATATTCACAATCTTGATGATCACCTTGGGGTCGAACGAACAAAGGGCGTGTTGCACGCCGGGTAAAGGCCTCGAACGCCGCCGCGCGCCCCGGACGCCGCGCCCCAACGGCAGGCCTTCCAGGCTCGCCGGCATCGCGGCGCTCGTGTTCGCAATCGGCGCGGTCGCCGGATGCTCGCGCGGAGGGAACGAGGGCTACGTCTCGAACATGCACGTGCCGGTGCTGGTTGCGAAGGCCGTGCGCAAAACGGTCGCCGACGAGATCCATGCGATCGGCAAGGTCGAGGCGCACTCGACCGTTGACATAAAGGCCCAGATCAACGGCCAGGTGCTCGAAGTTCATTTCCACGAGGGCCAGGACGTCAAAAAAGGCGACCTGCTTTTCACAATTGACCCCCGCCCGTACCAGGCTGCGCTTCTTCAGGCGCAGGCCAACCTCGCCAAGGATCAGGCGCAACTTGCGCAGGCCAAGGCCGATTACGAACGCTACGCCTACCTTCTGAAGAAGCGCGTCGGCTCCCAGCAGCAGTACGACCAGGCGCTGGCCGCATACCAGGGGCTCAAGGCCTCGGTCGCGGCGGACGAGGCTGCGGTTCAGACCGCGCAGGTCAATCTCTCCTACACGCGGATCCACTCGCCTATCGACGGCCGCACGGGCAACCTGATCGTGCACGCGGGCAACCTGGTCAAGGCCAACGCCGACACCGCGATGGTGACGATAAACCAGATCCGCCCCGTGTACGTTGACTTCTCGATCCCTGAAAAGGACCTCGACCAGGTCCGCGCCAACATGGCCGAGCATCCGCTGCCCGTCTTCGTCACGACCCCGACCGACAAGGACGAGCGCGAACGGGGCTATCTCTCCTTCATCGACAACCAGGTCGATTCCACCACCGGAACAATCCTGCTCAAGGGCACGTTCAAGAACGCCAATGAGCGGTTGTGGCCGGGACAATTCGTCAACGTGACGCTGATCGTCAGAAGGATGCCTGACCAGGTCGTGGTGCCGAGCCAGGCCGTCCAGACCGGGCAGGACGGTTCGTACGTCTTCGTGGTGGGCGAGAAAATGAAGGCCGAAATGCGCAAGGTGGTCCTCGGCGCAACCGTGGGCGGCGACACCGTGGTTGCGCGCGGCCTCAAGGCCGGTGAAACAGTCGTCACCGACGGCCAGCTCAGGCTGGTTCCCGGCGCCACCGTGATCATCAAGCAGGGCCTCGAGCCGCGGCAGGCCGCGTCGTGAACCTCGCCGAGCTGTTCATACGCCGCCCGGTGATGACGACGCTGGTCTCGGCGGCGATCATCCTGTTCGGTATCATCGCCTTTCGCTTTCTCCCGGTCAGCGACCTGCCCAACGTCGATTTTCCTACGATCATGGTCACCGCGACTTTGCCCGGCGCAAGTCCGGAGACGATGGCGTCGTCGGTAGCAACCCCGCTCGAGAAGCAGTTCTCGACCATCGCCGGGCTCTCGCAGATGAGCTCGACGAATATCCTGGGCCAGACCTCGATCACGCTCCAGTTCGATCTGAGCCGCAATATCGACGCGGCCGCGCAGGACGTGCAGTCCGCGATCGCCGCTGCGCAAGGCCAACTGCCGCAGGGGATGCCGAATCCGCCGCTTTACCGCAAGGTGAACCCCGCGGACTCGCCGATCCTTTACCTGGCGCTGAGTTCCTCGACGCTTCCCATCTCGGAGGTTGACCGTTACGCCGAGACCTACCTCGCGCAGCGCATCTCGATGATAAACGGGGTGGCGCAGGTGCAGGTTTACGGCTCGCAGAAGTATGCGGTGCGAATCCAGGTCGATCCGCGCAGGCTGGCGGCCTACGGGATCGGCATCGACGAAGTTGCCCAGGCCGTCGAGAACGCAAACGTCGACCTGCCGACCGGGACGCTCTACGGCCCGCATCAGGCTTTCACCGTGCAGGCCAAGGGCCAGCTTACCGACGCCGCCGCCTACCGCCCGCTCATCGTCGCCTATCGAAACGGCTCGCCCGTCAGGCTCGACGAACTGGGGCGCGTGCTCGACAGCGTGGAGAACGACAAGGTCGCGGGATGGATGAACAACGTGCCCGCCGTGGTGCTCGCAATCCAGCGCCAGCCCGGCACCAACACGGTCGAGGTCGTGGACAACGTCCGCAAGCTTCTGCGGACGTTTAGCGACGAGTTGCCGCCGAGCGTCAGGCTGACCACGCTTTACGACCGCTCAGAGACGATCCGCGCCTCGGTCCGCGACGTCGAGTTCACGCTCGTGCTGACCGTGTTCCTGGTCGTGATGGTCATCTTCCTGTTTCTCAGGAACCTGTCCGCGACGGTCATCCCGAGCCTTGCGCTGCCGATGTCGATTATCGGCACGTTCGCGGTGATGTACCTGCTCGACTACTCGCTCGACAACCTGTCGCTGATGGCGATCACGCTGGCGGTCGGATTCGTGGTGGATGACGCGATCGTGATGCTCGAGAACATCGTGCGCCATCTCGAGATGGGCAAGGGGGTCCTGGAGGCGGCGCTCGACGGCTCGCGCGAGATCAGCTTCACGATTCTCTCGATGACCTTTTCGCTGGCCGCCGTGTTCATCCCGGTGCTCTTCATGGGCGGCATCATGGGCCGCCTGCTGCACGAGTTCGCGGTCACTATCGCCGCCGCCATCCTGGTCTCGGGCTTCGTATCGCTCACGCTGACGCCGATGCTGTGCGGGCGGTTCCTGCGCCCCGAGCGCAGCCGGCGTCACGGACGTTTCTACCAGGTGACGGAGCGATGGTTCGATCGCTCGCTCGTGGCCTACCAGCAGAGCCTGCGCTGGGCGATGCGCCATCGGTTCGCCATGATGGTGATGTCGGGGGTGCTTCTGCTCGCGACGGTCTTGATGTTTTACACGATTCCGAAGGGATTCATCCCGAGCGAGGACAACAACGAAATCGTGATGTTCACGCTCGCACGCCAGGGGATCTCATTCGACGCGATGAAGGCCCATCAGCTCGCCCTTGCGCACATGGTCATGAAGGACCCCAACGTCAGGGCCTTCTTCTCGAGTATCGGCACCGGCGGCCCGGGCGGGGCCACGAACAGCGGAATCCTCTTCTGCCATCTGGTTCCTCGCTCCGAGCGCAAGCTCAGCGTCGATCAGCTGATGGCGCGATGGAGACCCGAGGTCAACTCGATTCCCGGGCTCGAAGTGTTCCTGATGAATCCGCCGCCGATACAGGTCGGCGGCCAGTTCACCCGCAGCATGTACCAGATGACGCTGCAGGGTCCCAACACCGACGAACTCTACAAATACGCGCAGATCCTCGAGCGCAGGATGCGCGCAATGCGCGACTTGCGCGGCGTCAACAGCGACCTGCAGATCGCCAATCCGCAGGTCACCGTCGATATCGACCGCGACAAGGCCCACACCCTCGGGGTCTCGGCCCAGGCTATTGAGGACGCGCTGTACGACGCATACGGCTCGCGCCAGATCTCGACCATCTACGCCTCGGACGACGAATACGAAGTCATTATGGAGGTTGAGCCGCAGTTCCAGAACCGGCCTTCAACGCTCTCGATGCTTTACGTGCGCTCGAGCAGCGGTTCCCTGGTGCCGCTCGACACGCTGGTCAAATTCAAGCGCACCCTCGGCCCGCTCTCGATCAACCATTTCGGACAGCTTCCCGCCGTCACAATCTCGTTCGACGTGGCACGCGGGGTCTCGCTCGCCAAGGCTTTCGACCAGATCAAGCGTCTTGCCAACGACACTTTGCCCGGGTCGATTACCACGTCGTTCGAAGGCGCGGCACAGGCGTTTCAGAGCTCGATGCGCGGCCTCGGGATACTGCTCCTCATCACGATCCTTGTCATCTATCTCGTGCTCGGCGTCCTGTATGAAAGCTTCATCCATCCGATCACGATTCTCTCGGGCCTTCCAGCGGCGGGACTCGGCGCACTGCTGACGCTCTGGATCTTTGGCATGCAGCTCGATTTGTTCGCCTTCGTGGGCGTAATCATGCTGGTCGGCCTGGTGAAGAAAAACGCGATCATGATGATCGACTTCGCCATTGACGCGCAGCGCACCGAAAACAAAAGTGCCGCCGAGGCGATCTTCGAAGGCGCGACGGTCCGCTTCCGCCCGATCATGATGACCACGATGGCCGCGTTGTTCGGCGTGCTGCCGATCGCGGTCGGGCTCGGTGCGGGTTCGGAGTCGCGCCGTCCGCTCGGCGTGGCGGTGGTGGGTGGACTGTTCTTCTCGCAGTTTCTGACGCTTTATATAACGCCGGTCTTCTACACTTATATGGAGCAGCTGCAGGATTGGCTCGGGACCTGGCGCAAGGCTCACGGCCTGGTCGCGCCTTCCGAGCGGACAACCGGCCAGGCCCCGGAAGACGACGGCGAGCAGAAGGCCGAGGGCGCGCGCCGCCGCGTCGCATCCTAAACCAGCGGACACGGAAGGCAGCCCGCGCGGTCGCGCGGTGAGGCGGCCTCAGTTCCGGCCGTGGCCGACGGCCACTCTCACCACGAATACTTGAGTCCGAGACCGGCCGGAGCGCCGACCGCTCCCTGTGCGGCGGGCTCGGGCGCGCTTACCGGAAAGATCCGCCATCGATCAGGCTCGGCAAGATGCTCGCGATGGAGGTAAATGAGAAGCTCGGTGGTCCCCCATCCGAGCATCGCTGCGCCGACCACGTCGGAGAACCAGTGCGCGTCGTGACCCATCCGGCTGAACCCGTCGGCCATCGCCCCCGCATAGACCGGCAGCGCGATATACCACTTGTTGTCGAAATACTCGCTCACCCCGGCTGCAAGCGCGAATATCGGCGTGACCTCGCCCGAGACGAACGATTTCCCGCCGTCGAAAAACCGGGTATGGCTGTGGCCGTCCTGGCGCGGGCGCAGCCGGCCGAAGGCGTACTTGATCACGAATTCGTCGAGCAGGGTGGCAACCCCTGCGGCTTCGCCCGCCGTGATTGCATAATGGCGCGCGCGTGCATCGCCTGCGTAAAGACCGTAGCCGTAGAGCATCACGGTCCCACCCGCCGTAACCGCGTAGCTCGCGTATGCAAGGTTATCGGCGGTGTGACTGTTCATGTCGCGAAGCCGCGCCCTGATGGTCTGGTCGAGCGCGAACGCGCCGCCCCATGCCGCGCCGACCCCCGCAACCGCAAGATAGAACTTCGGTGAGCGCAACACGCTGTTCGGGCTTGCGACGTAAAGCGGTGAGGTAGCTATATCCACCGCGTCCATCTGCATGTTGTCCAGCGTGTACTTGAAATCGGAAGTGATCTGCCCGCCAAGTGAGCCCATCTCGCTCGTTTGTCCGAACGCCGTCGCCGCACCACCGGCGATTGCAGCCAGTGCAAACATAGACAAAAGCGCGCTCACCCATCTCCTCGATATCCGCATCGGCAATCCCCGCGCCGAGTATTTAACCGGTATGGCAACTCCGAGGCCAGAGGACGCGCGCGACGAACGCGGTAAATCGCAGCGCGCCGGGCCCGCTGGGCCGCGCTCAATTCTCTGCTTTGGAAACCTCTGGTCCGCTTCCCTGGTCTGTGCGGGCGGCTTAACCACTATGGGAAATTTTTCTGCAACGAGAGCTCTCCGCTCATCACTGCCGAAACCGGGCCGGTGCTCTGTCCGGAGAGATAGGCTTGCTTGCCTGCCTTGAGCATCGCGAGGTCCAGGCCGAGCGCGATGCTCGTGTTGCATGCGCCACCGTCGAAGAGCAAGGTCATCTCTCCGGTGCCGTCGGGGTTGACCGCGTAGGTGCCTGTGATCAGGCTGCCGGTGCAGGCGCGCGTGCAGTCGTTGTATAGTATCGTTCCGCCGCTAACCGTTCCGCGGCCGTTGAAGTTAAGCACTCCATCTGCCGATACGGGGCAAACTGTAGTGGATCCGGACTGCGCTCCCGCGAGCTTGAAAGAATAACGGTCGGCGAGAAATTTGTCGGTGAACCTGGGACCGCCAGCGAACGCGACGCTACCGATGAGACACCACGCCAACGAGCAGCCGAGAGCCGCAACCACAATACTCCGCATCTTCCGCCTCCTGCCGGGCTCCCGTATCGAACCCCGGTCGCAAATGCTTGTGAAAAGGCTATTAGGCGAAAATTCCCATTGCAACGTGTACGCAGGGGGACCTGTCAGTGATCTATCGACCCTCGACGAATAACCGGCTCGCCGCCGCCGCGATCCTCGCCGCGCTTGCGATCGGCCTGTCCACGTGCGCGCGTCGCGGCCCGGTCAACGTTCTGAAGGCCAAGGCCGACGCCCTCAAAACCGCCAATCAATGGATCAAGCTGGTTGACGCGGGCGATTATGCAAAGGCCTGGGCCGCAACCGCGCCGGGTTTCCGGAAACAGATGTCCGAGAAGGAATGGATCCGCGGCCTTGCCAGCTATCGCAAGCCGATGGGCAAGCTGCTGCAGCGCACCGTCACGGAGGAGCAATACGCCAACGAGCTCTCCGATTCGCCCGCCAGTTCCTCCGGCGATTACGTCGTGGTTCACTACCGCAGCCGCTTCGAGCACAAGGACTCGGCCAACGAGACCGTGCTCACGATGCTGCAAGACGGCCGATGGGTCGTCGCGGGCTATTTCATCAACTGATACGGCCCGAATCTAAGGTCGCGCGGCGGATGACCGCCGGGGCGCTTTGGAATACCCTGTTCCGTGGCACGCTTGCGCATCCGGCGCGGCACGGCCAATTCCCGGATTTGCCAATGGCAGTGGACGAATACAGACGCAAGCGGCACGTCGAACGCACTGCGGAACCTTTCGGTGGCCCCAAGGCGTCCGAAGGCACCGGTCCTCAGCGGGCCGGGATGTTCGTCGTCCAGAAGCATCTTGCTCGCCGGCTCCATTATGACTTCCGCCTCGAAATGGAAGGCGTGCTGCGCTCGTGGGCGGTCCCCAGGGGACCGTCGCTGAACCCCGTCGAGCGCAGGCTCGCGGTCACGGTCGAGGACCATCCGCTCGAATACGCCGACTTCGAAGGCGTCATTCCGCCCGGCAATTACGGCGCAGGCTCGGTGATCGTATGGGATCGCGGCCGCTACTCGGTCATCGATCCGCCCGATACCGACGCCGCCGACGCGGTTCGCAGGGGCAAGCTCGATATCGAGCTTCGCGGCTACAAGCTGCGCGGCGCGTACACGCTCGTGCGCACGCATCTGAAGAGCAGCGGCGCACAGGCAAGTGAGAACTGGCTGCTGATCAAGAAACGCGACCAGTACGCAAGCGGCGAAGACGTAACCGCAACCCATCCGCGCTCGGTGCTCTCCGGCCTGACCGTCGATGAGATGCGCGAGGCCGGGGAGCTTGCGAAACAGGTGATTGCGGACCTTAAGCGCGCGCACGCGCCAAGGCTTTCCGGGCGCCTTGAGGCGAAGAAGTTCCCGTTAAGCCTTGCCCGCCTGGTGCGCGAGCCCTTCGACAGCGACAAGTGGCTGTTCGAAATAAAGTACGACGGCGTTCGCGCGCTCGCGATCCGCGATCGCCGAGCGGTCGCTCTCTACGCGCGAAGCGGCGCCGTGATCACTGAGCGCTACCCGGAAATCGCGCTCGCCTTCGACGCCCTGCCCTACGAGCGTTTCGTGATGGACGGCGAAATAGTGGCGCTGGACGACAAGGGGCGTCCCGACTTCCAGGCGCTTCAGCGCCGCATGCACGTGAGCGACGCGTCGGCGGCGCGCCGGCTGAGTCTCTCGATCCCGGCCTACGATTTCGTCTTCGACCTGCTCGCTTTCGACGATTTCGACCTCCGCCCGCTTGCGCTCGAGACGCGAAAATCCATCCTTGCGCGCCTGATTCGCGGCGAGGGACCAGTGCGCTACTGCGACCATGTTACGGGCAAGGGAAAGGCGTTCTTCCGTGCGGTCTCGCAAGCTGGACTGGAAGGAATGATGGCGAAGCGGCGCGAGTCGCCCTATCGGGGCGCGCGAAGCTCGGACTGGCTCAAGATCAAATGCCCGCTGGTCAGGCGTTTCGTGATCGGCGGATGGACCGATCCGGCCGGCTCGCGCACCCATTTTGGCGCGCTGCTGCTCGGACTTTACGACCCAAACGGCGAACTCAGATTTGTCGGAAAAGTGGGAACCGGCTTTTCCGCCGGCACGCTGGAAGAACTCTATCGCCTGATGCGCGAGCGCACCCGTAAGACCTCTCCGTTCGCAAAGCCGCGCGCGTCCGAAGCGCCGATTCCGTCGCGTGCGCATTTCTGCGCCCCGGAAATGGTATGCGAAGTGCGCTTCGCCGAAGTAACCAACGACAATTCCGTGCGCCATCCGAGCTTCCTGAGGCTGCTGCCCGGCGCCGCTCCCGAACAGTGCCGCTACGAGCATCCGTTCGGCGCCCGCGGCGCGCTTGAGGCGAAACCGCCCGTGCCCGAGACTCCCGCGCGAGCCGCCGCCCCGGCGCGCAAGCCCGCAGTCGTCGAGATAACCAACGCCGACAAGGTTTTCTGGCCCGCTGAAGGGTACACCAAGGGCGCCTTGGTGGCTTACTACCGCTCGATCGCGCGCTGGATGCTGCCGTATCTGAAGGATAGGCCGGTGATGGTGGTGCGGTATCCGGACGGAATCGAGGGCAAGAGCTTTTTTCAGAAGGATGCGCCCGAATACGTGCCCGAATGGATACGGACGGAGCGGATTTATTCAGAGGATTCCGGCCGCGAAATCGCGTTTTTCATCCTGGAGAGCGCCGAAGCGCTTGCCTACGTCGCGAATCTGGGTGCGATTGCGCTCCATATGTGGTCGTCGCGGGTGGGGCAACTGGAACGTCCCGACTGGTTGCTCTTCGATATCGATCCGAAAGGTTCCACCACGGCAAATGCCGTCCGGGTCGCGCGCCAGGTTATCGCCGTATTGGCAAAGCTGAAGCTGCGCGCGGTGGTCAAGACCTCGGGGCAGGCGGGAATTCATGTCTTCGCCGGCCTCAAGCCCATTTACACCTATGCGCAGGCGCGCAACTTCGCGGAACTGGTCGCGCGGCTCGTGGTGCACCGGATCCCCGAGCTCGCGACCATCAACCGCGACGTCGCCTCGCGAAAGGGCCGGGTATACATCGATTACCTTCAACTCGGGTACGGTAAGACGATCGCCGCGCCGTACACGGTGCGTCCGGTTCCCGGCGCACGGGTTTCCGCACCGCTACGAGCGAAGGAGCTTCGTGTTTCGCTCGACCCCGGCAGGTTCACGATCAAGACGATGGCGCGGCGGATGGCGCGGATGAAGCAGGACCCATTTATCGGCGCGCTGGAAGATCGCCAGGCGTTGGAACCCGCACTCGCACTGCTCGAAAAGGAACTGGGGCGGGCGAAACTCGTTTCCTAACCGTCCGGTCTTACCTGGTTTTTCGCGGACGGGCGGCGCGGGCGCGCGCAGGGCCGCCAACGGCGGCGCGCTTTTCGCGCGGCTTCGGCTGCGGCTCTTCTTCGGCGGGCGCGCCGCGGCGCGCAAGCGAGGCCTTGAGCGCGGACATCAGGTCGATCACCTTCGCGCGCCGTTGCTCGGCCGGGACTTCGACCATCTCTTCGCCCTGGACCTTCTTGCGCGCGGCCTCGATGACCCGCTCGCGGTAACTGTCCCTGTACTTCTCGGGATGGAACTTGTTCTCGGTGAGGTCGTCAACCAGCCGCTTGGCCAGCGCGAGTTCCCGCTCACCGACCTTCGCGTCCTCGCCCCGGCCAATGTCCGCGGCCGCGACGATTTCGTCCGCGAAGTACATAGTGTGAAGCATCAGGCCCTTTTCGTAGGGCCGAAGCAGCACCAGGTACTCCTTGTTGCGCATCGTGAAGGTGCCGAGCGCGACCCGCTTCGACTCGTGCATCGCCTGCGCCAGGAGCCGGTAGGCACGGGCCGACTCTGGCTCGCATCCGAGATGGTAAGCGGTGTCGAAATATACGGGATCGACCTCGGCAAGCGGAACGAACTCCTTGATGTCGAGTGCATGGTCGTCGTGCGCTTCGAGTTTTTCCAGTTCCTCGTCGGTGAAGGTGACGAAGACGCCCTTGTCGACCTCGAAGCCGCGCACCAGTTCGCTTCGCTCGACAATCGCGTCGTCAACCGGGCAGTAGAACTTCTGCTGGATACGGCTTTTGTCCTTGGCGTGAAGGAGCCGAAAACTTACCGATTTGGAGCGCGTGGCGGCGAACAGTCTTACCGGGATTGAGACGAGCCCGAACGAGATTACGCCGTTGGCTATAGGGCGGGCGGCCATGATGCGCTTTCTCCTGGGCGGAATCGGGCGACCATCCCGACGGACGCGCCGCCCATGCCCTAGCGTAACCGCGTGGCCGGGTTCGTGCCAACGCGGCACGCGACCCGGCCAGCGGAGGAAAGTGGTACGCTGCGGCTATTTACGCTCCTTGCGCGGACGCCCGCGACGCCGGCGCGGCGCTTCTTCCGACGGCTCTTCGGGACCGAACGGCTCATCATAGTGGATGGTGGGGCTTTCCTCGGGGAGCTCGAGCCGGTACTCGCGCGAATCCGTTTCCTCCATGTCTTCAGGCGGCGCCCACTGCCGATCGTAGGGCGGGATCATTCCGCCCGCGCCCCATCGGCGCGTCCGGTTCAGTTTCTCCTGGCAATCGACGCAATAAACTGCAAACGGCAGCGCCTTGAGCCGTTCCAGCGGAATCTCCTCGCCGCATTCGGCGCACATTCCATAGGTGCCGTTGTCCAGGCGGGCGAGCGCCTGGTCAAGGAGACGGAGCCGATCCTCCGCGCGTTCGATAAGCGCCGCATGGGTCTCGACGTCGGCAGTGGAGCGCGCCTGGTCGATATCGTCAGCCGGTGTGGGTTCCGCTTCCTCGCTCTGGTCCCTGCGGAACTCCTTCACCCGCATGTAGGTCTCGTCCCGAAGGCGGACAAGTAAATCGCGCAAGGCCTCGTTACGCCGCTTGCGTGCTACCGGTGCAATTCCCATGGTTATAACTCCCTTCGCGCCGGGGGCCGCGAATATCGCCGGGCGGCGGCGACTTTTCACCGCTGGCGGCGACCGAAAAGATCCCCGCTCCCGGAGACTGTCACAATTGGACGAGCCAGACACCGAATCTCTTCGATTGACACATCCTCCTGTTGCAATCGTGCGGCTCCTCAGGCCCTTTTCGCCTTCCAATCGGAGCAACACCCATCGCCCTCCGTTGGTTCCATGGACGCAATTCGCGCGCCATCCCACCAATTGAATCAGATCGGGAGTTTAGGTGCCTTAAACCGCCCGCGGGGAATAGATCGGCGGGTAAAGTGTCACCTATGGATACTGTGTGTAACTCAAGTGGTGACCGGAAATGGCCTTCCAACCGTGGCGGATGCTCCAAATAGCGGGAACTTCAAAAGACGGCACCCGGCACGAAAGACGGCACGAAAGATGAATTGGAAATCCGTCTAAAGAAGTCATCATCCCATTCCCCGGAGGCATCGACTCATGGAAACCGAGAACCAGCCTGCCGACGCGGTGGGCCGTCAATGCCGACTCCTGAAACCGGTTCGCGATCGAGAGGGCCGGAACCATTTCGATGAGCGCCCGCGAATTATTCGCGACTTCTACAATCTGGACCGCCGGATGTTCATGGTCCGTTTCGACGACGGGACGACGACGCTTGTCTTCCCTGACGAGGTTGCGCTGTGCTGAGTAATCGGACGCGCCGGCAGCGCCACCTGCTGAGCCATCCGGGCGCGGATGCGACGGGAAATCCAACGAGGGAGAATCGCGATGGATGACCAGGCTTTCTTTCATGAGGTTTCGGAGCGAGTCGCTTGCGACATGCGGCGCGCCGAGGCTCTGACTTTCGCGGTCTTCCAGGAACTGCGCGATCGCATCACTCCGAAGGAGGCCAACGATGTCGCTGCGCAACTTCCCAAGCGCCTAAAGATGATGTGGATGTCGCTTGACCGCCCCAATCGGCAGGTCCGGCGAGTTCACATGCAGGAATTCATCGGCGAGGTGCGCCGCATGGCGGGTCTTGCCGACGACGCCGAAGCGGAGCGCGCGGTAGCCGCAGTCTTCGCCGCATTGCAGAAACTGCTCGGTAGCCCAAGCGGACAGGAAGGCGAAGCGTGGGACATCATGAGCCAGCTTCCCAAGGATTTGAAAAAGCTGTGGATGGAAGCGGGGCGCAAGAGCGGCGGGCCTTCCGGAACCCAGTTCGGTGCTTGATGCGCCGAGCGCCGAGCGATGGCGCCTCCAGGATAGCGGGAAGTCCCGAACCTGCGCGGAACCCGCGCGAGAAATCCTCGCACAGACCGCGTCTTGCACTTGAGAAATCCGACAGGCACGGAGCTTCGAGTGCGCCGGCGCGGTTGCCTACCTTGAGTTCCCGAATGGCGCCCATACACACGTACGTCTGTGCCGCGAGCGCCATGACGCTCGCGCGCGCTGATCGAATTTTTTCCTGTTCGGAATCGTCTCGCTTCCGAGTGGAGAGACAGCTTCGAGATCGTCGCGAATTGTTACCTGCTCCTTAAGGGCGCATCGAGGTCGCAGACCGATGTCACAATCGGGAGCAAGCGAGCCGACAAAGTGATGTCCATGGCTTCGTGCCGTGATGCGCATTCTGCCGGGTTCGCGTCAGTTTTAGCGCTAATGACTTTCGGCGAGTCCCGGCAGGAAAATTGGCAGGGCACTTGCTGAATGTCCCGCGCAGTAATTCAAAGAAGGGGAAACGGTAATGCCACCAGCTCTGCGCTCGAGCGAGCGCTTCGCAATTGTTCTGGCCGGCGGCGAAGGTACCCGGCTTAGAGCCCTCACTCGCCAGATTACCGGAGAGGACATCCCAAAACAGTTCTGCCCGTTGATTGGTTCGAAAACCCTTCTGGAGCAGACCTTCGAGCGAGTATCAAACCTGGTCCCGCGCGAGCGCACGGTGACCGTCGTCAACCGTGCCCACGAACGCTTCTACCAGCCTATCCTGGGCGGAAGTCCCGCGCATCTGGTTATCGCGCAGCCTGCCGGGCGCGGAACGGCGCCGGCGATTCTCTATGCCCTGATGCGGCTTGCACAGCGCGCGCCGGCTGCCGTGGTGTCGGTGTTCCCTTGCGACCATTACGTCAGCGACGATTCGCTCTTCATGCGCCACGTTGACGCCGCCGCGCGCGCCGTCGACGTGCGCCCTGAGCTTACCGTGCTGCTCGGAATCGAACCGACCCATCCCGAGACGAGCTATGGATGGATCGATCCGGCGGAACCCCTGGGTATCGGAGAGATGCCGCTTTCGGGCGTACGCAGATTCGTCGAAAAGCCTGATATGGGAACTGCGAGCCGGCTGATGAGCAACGGCGCGCTATGGAACAGCTTCGTGATGGTCGCGCGCGTCTCAACCATGATTGGGCTGTTCATGATCGGCGCACCAGGTCTTTATGTGGCATTCAACTCGGTCCGCTCGGTTTTCGAGACCGCGACCGAGATGCAGGCAGTCAAGCGCCTTTACGACAACCTTCCCGAGGTGAACTTCTCCAGCGACGTACTCGAGAAGTGCCCGGTGAATCTCGCCGTGATGCCGGTGCGGCAGGTGCGATGGAGCGATCTGGGCGACCCTGACCGCGTGCGTGACACCTGGACGCAAACAGGGTTCAACCCCGAATGGGCCGCTGCGTAGAAATAAGAAACGGAGTAAGACGCTCGCCAGCGCATCCGCCGAGAGTTTCTCGCCAAGCCAGGGTGATTGCGTTCCCGCATGAAACCCGCGCCAGACGCGGCACGCTGACCGCGATCCTTGCACTGGCGAGGACGCTCCTGATGACGGTCCGCAGCGTTACGGCCCGTTTGAGGTTCGAGAGGCTTGACCGGGCTTTCACATCCACGATCAAAAGCAGCGCCAAACCTGACGGAGGTATCCGGCGATGAACCGCATCAATAAGACTCTCGGAACGGGCGGCGTGGCGATCCTCTGTGTGCTGCTGCTGGGGGGTGCGGTCGCCCTTGCGGTCGAAGCGGCCAATCCGGGCGCTCGGCAGCTACTTACCCCGACCGCTGAATCCCAGCAGACGATGCCCGCGCCGCAGACTCCGCCGGGCGCGCCGATGATGGGACCGGCGCCGATGATGCGCGGGATGGGACCCGGCATGATGATGCCGCATCCGCGCCCGTGTCAGGGCTGCGCAATGGACCCCATGATGCACCCGATGATGGGCGGGATGGGCATGTGTCGGGGCATGATGGGCATGAGGATGCTCGCTGCAGCGAAGCGGGATCCCAAGGGCGTCGCGCTGATGATGAGGATGCGCGCCGACATGCTCAGGCTGCGCGCACAGATGCTCGAGGGAAGGGCCAAGGTTCTCGAGAAGTACGCCACTGAGATTCAAGCCGGCGCCAAGTAAGGCGCGCGCGCCAATCCCCGACGACTCTCAACGATTCACCCGGGCTTGCGATAACCGTAGAGCCATCGCGCGGTTGTTCTTCCCAGATTACGCACGGTATGGCGAGCGTTTGCCGGGATGAGCAGCTCCTGTCCGGCCTCGGGTCTGAACGCCCTACCTTCGATTTCGATCTCCAGGTTTCCTTCGACCACCGTCAGGAGTTCGTCCACCGGGTGAACGTAGTCCTTCCATACCTGCCCAGGCGGATCGACCCATAAGTCGCAGCTGAAGCCGCGTTCGCTCCAATCCTTTTTGATTTTGGCGATTTCGACCGCGCCCATGGGAAATGATCGTAGCCCGCGGCGATGTAAGAGTGAAGGATCCGTATCCTTCTGACTCACATAAGCTCAAGCGAAATCTGGATTGGAGACACTTCAGAAAAACTTACCGACCGCAGCCTTGGCTTTTTGGCCTTTTGCAGCCACTTTTTCGCGCCAGATCGGCGATTTTTTGCATCTATTGGCATCAGACCGAGGAACCGGCAAAGGTTCCGTCGCCTTTGGAGTCAAACGACTCCAACAGACCCAGTCGGATTATCGTTTCCAATAAAAAGCGCCAGCTTTTTCGTTCCGTTCTAATTGGCACGCGACTCGCAATCAGCTCCGCCTCAAGAAATGGCCGCCTCTCCCCAAAAACTTCACAGCCGGATTTCGGCCGCGCGTCGCGAGAATCGGGGCTTGAGCCACGCAGGTCGTAGGCACCGGGCTTTTTCGCCGCGCGCCGCAGCCCGTGGAGGAGGTGGAGGAGAAGGAGGCATGACAGGGGCCTGCGCTCTTAAGGGTGCGCCCGACAAGGAGATGAGACACATGCTTTCGTCAATTCTGAAGCGTCCAACCCGTTTCGCGCTCGTAATGGCTGGCGCCTTGGCGTTCGGCGTTGCCGGCACCGCGCTTGCCGCCGATCCGGTCATTATCCAGATGCGCGATGTGCCGCCGAGCTTCTATCCGGCGAAGGTCACCGTCAAGGTTGGGCAGCCGGTCGAATGGAAGAACATCGGAAACACGGTTCACGGCGCGACCGACAATCCGGGAATGGCGATCCAGAAGGCCGACGTTACCGAACCCGCAGGAGCGAAGGCGTTCGATTCCGGCTTCGTTCCTCCGGGTGGAACTTACACCTATACGTTCAACACGCCAGGTGTCTATAAGTACATCTGCGTGCCTCACGAAATGGCAGGAATGAAGGGAGAAATCGTCGTAAAGAAATAAAGCCTTCGCTGCGATAATCTGCAGGGCGAGCCTGAGGCTACAAGTTTGCGACAAGACACTCAAAATCATAAACAGTTAGCGGATGTATTAACCGGCAAGCCGCGCCATGCCCCAAAAGGGTACACCGTGGCGCGGCTTGGCTTGTGAAGTAAGGAGGTGCGGATGTCGCGACGAAGCATCGCTGTCCCGATGGTTATGCTCTTCGTGCTCGCCAGCGTTCCGCTGAAGGCGTGGGCGGAAGATCCGGTTTCAATCCGGCAGCTCAAGCGCGAAATGGACCAGATAAAGGCTGAGCGCGAGCAGGAGCGTAAACAACTGGAGGAATTGGAGAAAAAGATCGACGAACTGCAAAGCTCCAATCAGAAGCTCCAGAAAACCACCACAACTCTTGAGCAGGCGAACAAGCAGCTCAGCACCCAGACAACACAGTCGATCGCACAGATGCAGAAGAAGCTCTCGCCCGAGGGCTTCGCCAGCCTGTTCGGAAATTATCTGGGTGAGCATCAGTTTACGCTTACCGGTGCGGCTGGCGGTTCCTTCATCTACGACCATCAAGCGCAGACCAACACTTTCACCCTCGACTTCGAGCCGATCGCCCTCTACAGGCTCAACGATTGGCTCTTGTTTGAAGGCACCGTCGAGGCAAGCCTTGACCCCGGCACCGGAGCTTCGTTCGATCTGCCGGTGGCGACGGCGCAAATCTTCCTGAACAAATACATGGAGATTAACGCCGGTATCTTCGATCAACCGTTCGGCGACTGGTACGAAGATCAGAGCGCGATGTGGGTCAATCCGTTCATCACCGCACCGCTACTGTACGGCGTCGAGGCGATTGTGCCGCCCACCGACATCGGCGTTCAGCTCCGTGGCGGCGTTCAGTGGGGTGAGCTCGGACAGGACGCTGACTATACCGTGTGGGTCAGCAACGGCCCGACGTTTGAATCCTCGCCGGGGGTCAACGTGCTACCCGCTCCGGTCATCGGCGAGACAATCGCCGGTCCGGACAATATCGCGGTCCAGAGCAACACGCGCGGATTCGGTGGGCGTTTCCGCGTCTATCCGCTTCCGGTCGATGCGGGATGGGGTCGGCTTGAACTTGAGGCCTCGACCTTCGACGGCAAGTGGGACAACGGCTTCTGGTATTATTCGTGGGGCGTTGGATTCGCCTATCGCGAGGGACCGTTTCGCACCCGCGGCGAATGGGTCGAGGCGTATCGCCAGATGCCGAGCGCAGCCTCGCTTGGCGCGGGCGCGTACCCTGGTTGCTGCGGTCATGACAATCGGCAAGGATGGTACTGGCAGGCGGGTTACTTCCTGTACGGTATTCCTCATCCCGACCTTGGCGCATTCGAGCAGTACTTCGACAGGACCGAAGCGCTCATTCGTTACTCGGGCGTGAACCAGCGGTCGGTTGTTGCCGAGGACATCTCGACCACGCCGTCGTTCGGCTTCAACGGTTCGCCCGCGGTCTTCGCTCCGCACTCGCGCGAAGTCGCGCTCGGCCTCGACTACTGGATCGCCCCATCGATCGTCTGGCAAACCGAGTTTGACCTCGAACTGCCGGAGGCGGGCGGCACGCTGTATACGTTTGGTGGGGCGAACAGGCCTCTCGCAAGCGCAGTCGGTGCGACGACCAACGACCAGGCAGTGCTGACCCAGTTCACGGTCGGGTTCTAACTGCGGCACGGGAGGAGAACCATGATGAAGAGACTTGCTATCGTCCTGGCACTGGTTGTCCCGATGCTGACCAGCACCATGCCTGTGATGGCCGCGCAGCAGTTGACGGAGGCGCAGAAGCAGCAGTTGTTTCTAAAAGGCGCAAAGCTGTGGCCGATTTACTGCAACCACTGCCATAACGCCCGAAACCCGGCGGAATACGCTCCCTACCAGTGGAATGCGATAATGATGCACATGCGTACGCAGGGCAATTTGCCGGCCGACGACGCACAGGCGATCCTCGAGTTCCTGAAGCGGGCACGCTGAAGCAGCTCGGAAAATCGCAACAAGCGGAAACGGCGCGGATCCTTCCGCGCCGTTTCCTTTTTTTCCGCCTCAGGCTCGCCGTCGTTCCCATCTTTTTGGCAAGGCTCATGGGAAAGGCTTTCCCGACCCGATTGCCATAAGCCCGCCCACGGCTAGACTGAGTTCGTGGTACGCGCGGACGCAATGCAGGCCGGATGGCCCTTCGCCCTTCACGTCCAAAGAGTTCTGTCAGGAGAAGAAACTATGAAGTTCCTGGTGATGGCGAAACCGCGCGCCGGTGCGCCGCTCTCGAGCGCGGCGCTTCAAGGCCAGAAGGAGGTCATCAACCGCTACCTCAAATCCGGTGCAAACGATTGTGTTTACCTGTTCCCCGACGGTGGAGGATTCGGGATCGCAAACGCGGACTCGGGCGAGCATCTGATGCAGATGCTCACCGAGATTCCCACGTATCCGTTTCTCGACTGGGAGGTCCGACCGCTTTCAGAATTCACCCAGGGGATGGACCGCATGATTCAACTCTTCAAAAGCCTGGGCATGTAGAGGAATCCGCCGCCCTTCGGTGTCCGGCGCGGACGAGCCGCCCCTGTCTGCGACGCGCTTGCGCTGAGGTTCGAGGACTGACGCGAACCGGCCGCCGCGGGCGGTCCCGTCGGACCGCACACTACGCCCGCTGAGCTTCGCCGTTCGACTCGGTAAACGCCGAGTACACCAACGTGCGCAGCTCGCGGCGGATCGGATAGGTGCTCGACGGCATCAATTGCGTCATAAATATCGTGATCAAATCTTCTTTCGGATCGATCCAGAAATAGGTCGAAGCCGCACCGCCCCACGAGTAATCGCCGACACTGCCCGGGAGCATCGTCCGCGCCGTGTCGAGCGTTACCGCGAAGCCGAGTCCGAACCCGACGCCGTTGTACGTCACTTCGCTGAACAGCGAACGCGACATCGCGGGCAGGTCCCTGCCGCCGGGCAGATGATTCAGGGTCATCAACTGGATCGTCTTGGGACTGAGCAGCTGCGCACCGTCCAGCGTCCCGCCGTTGAGCAGCATCCTGCAGAAGCGCAGATAATCGCCTGCCGTCGATACCATCCCGCCGCCGCCGGAAAAAAGGGCCGGCGGTTCGAGATACGGACTCTTGGCCGGATCGTCGAACAGCATCATCGCGCCCCCGGGGGTCGCTGAGTAGCACGCCGCGAAGCGCCCCTGCTTTTCGACGGGTACATGGAAGCCCGTGTCCGCCATCCCGAGCGGCTCCAGGATGTTGCGGCGGACGAACTGGTCGAACGGAACACCGGAGATTTTTCCGACGAGGTATCCGAGTACGTCGGTCGATACTGAATAGTTCCACGCCGTTCCCGGCGAGAACTCGAGCGGCAGGCGGGAAAGCTGCTCGATCATCGTGTCGAGCGTGGCCCCGCCGAGCCGTTCGCCGACGTGAAGCTTGCGATACGCCGCGTCCACGTTGGTGGCCTGCTGAAAGCCGTAGGTGAGTCCCGACGTATGACGCAGCAAGTCGATTATCAGCATCGGGCGCGCCGGGCGCTCGACGCGGAACGTCTCCATGAAGCCGCCCTGGTAAACGCCCAGGTCCTTCCATTCGGGAATGAATTTATCGACCGGGTCATCGAGCGCGACCATCCCCTGCTCCACCAGCATCATGAAGGCGACGCTAGTGACCGGCTTGCTCATCGAGTAGATGCGGAAGATGGTGTCTTCGCGCATCGGCTTGCGCCGCTCGCAATCGGCCTCTCCGAGCGCGCTCAGATGTACAACCTCGCCGCGCCGCGCCACGAGTATCACAGCGCCAGGAATTCTGCCCGTCGCGATATAGCGCTCGCCAAGGAAGCGAGCGATCCTCTCCATCCGCGAAATTGACATTCCGGCACTGTGAGATTTGCTGGCCATGGATTCCCCCGCTGATTCCAGTTGCAAAGCCCGCGGCAAGGCGCGCGCTTCAACCTTGATATAGGCGGCGGAGGGCCGCCCGGCAAGGACGGTCGCGCGCTCGCGGTGCGCTTACGCCTAATCGTCGAGCGTGAAGACGACCGGAATATCGACGATCACGCTGACCGGCGCGCCACTCGCGTCGCGCGCCGGACTGAACCGCCATTGGCGGACCGCGCGTATCGCCGCCTGGTCGAGGGGCGGGACCGAATGTACGACGGTCACCCTGCGGATTTGGCCCTCGCGCCCAAGCACGACCTCGACGACCACGCGCCCGGCGACACCGCGCACCCGAGCCTGAATCGGATAAGCCGGCGTCACGCGCTTGAGAATCCGCGGCGGATACGCCACCGAGCCGGCCGGGACCGGGCCGAGGCCGGAAAGTCCGAGACCGCCCGGGCCCTTGGCCGCGCCCGAGCCGGTAACATCTGCGCCCGTGCCGCCATTGCCCGGATGCGCCGCTGCCGCAGCTGGCGCGACAGTCGTCGAGGCGGGTTGTGCGCGATGCGGTATCACTGGGCGGCCGCGTGTGGGTTTTCTTCGATGCGAAATTCGAACTCTGTGCGCGGGCCGAACGGCTTCGATCGCGCGGCGGGCCGGTGCCGCAGGGCTGTGCGCGGCACGCGCAGGCGGCGGAGCACCCTGCGCCGCGGAACCGCGAGCGCCTGGAGCAAGCAATGAAACGCGAATTGGCCTTTCCGACACGGGTATCCGGGGAATGCCGATCAGCCATATCGCAACCCCGAGCATCAACGCATGCGCGGCTACGGATAACGCAAACGCGCTCAGGCCAGGCAGGAAATTCTCCCGGCGCGTTTGCTCCGGAGCGTCGGCGAGGTCGCTGGCCGAGTTGTTGCGCCCCGCCGCCGGTCCGCCCTCGCTCCTGCCTATCTGTCTTACAGATGCCACGAAATTCCGCCGTAAAAGCTCCGCCCGTCGCCCGGATCGAAAAAGCGCTGGTTGGCGGCGTCGGGTGCGATCGCAGCCGCCCACGACGCATCGGTCAGATTGGCGGCTTCGAAGAACAGCCGGCAATGCCAGGGCTTGTAGTCGTAGCCTGCGCGCACTCCGACCAGCGTGTATGGCGGCGCATAAACCGTGTTAACGCTGTTCACCGCCCATCCGCCGGGCACTGTGTACACGTAAGGCTGTACCCAGTAGCCGTAGGCGTTGCTGTAGGTAATTTCCGCGTTGATCCGGTTCTCCGGCGCAAGCCCCGGTATCTGGTTGTTGCCGTAGGTGCGATTGTCAACGAAGCGGAAACGCGACCAGGTGTACGCGACTCGCGCAACAAGCTGGTCGTGCTGCCCCCGGAAGCCGACCAGACGGGAAGCATTGCGCAGTATCGTCAGGCTCGTCCCGAATTCGACGCCGCTATGGCGCGTGCGCGGAACGTTGATGTAGCTGGGAATGACGAATTTCGCATGCGGAAACGGAAGCCGGTTGAAGTTCAGGATCTCGTTATGAATCTCGTAGTCGTAAACCGCGAGGTCCCATTTGGCTCGCTCCTTCCACGAGCCGCGCGCTCCGGTTTCGAACTGCCATCCCCGTTCCGCGCGAAGCGTATCCACGCTTGCAGTGCTCGGATTCTGGTTGGGCGCTTCCTCTTCCTTGAGAATCGGCGGCTGATAGGCCCGGCTCACGTTTCCGAAAAACTGAATCGTCGGCTTAAGCCGGTAGACAAAGCCGGCTTTTGGCGAAAGCCCGGAAACGAAATCGGCTACGCCAGTGGGCGCGTAGTCCTTGGCCGAGGCGAAGCCCGACACCGAGCGCCGCGCGTAATCGACCCGGCCGCCAAACACAAGGCTAAGCTCGCGCGTCAGGTCGAAATCGTCCTCGGCGTACGCGCCGAGCGCGAGCGCGCGATCCCACTGGTTGCGGAGCGCCGCGCCGGTTTCGCCCTCGTCATTTACATAGTTGAGGTCTTTCCACATCGTGCCGCCGTACTGAAGTCCGGCGGTAAGATGATTGCCGCAATTGAAGAGCGGGATGTCGTTCAGGTAACGGAGTTCACCGTTCCAGTTGTAGGTGCTGCCTTCGACGATCGCGAAAGGAAGCGGGTTTTCGTAATCGTGCCAGAAGAACTGCGCGTACGCCTCGAGCATCTGACCCTCGCCCAAGGGTTTCGTCACGGTGAGGCCGGTGCGCAGGAAGTCGAACTCGCGCGCGGATTTTTTACCGACGTAAGTCGGATCGGCCGCGGACGGATTGTCGAGTAACTGGCTTCGCGTGAGTTCGCCCGGCAGGTCCTCGCTGTCGCTCATGTACGACGTGTCCAGACGCGCCGTGGCGCCGTCGTCGCCGGTATATCCCACCGTGCCAAACATCCGGCGCTGCACCTGGATGGAATGGTCGCGAAAGCCGCCCAGCTCCGCGTCGCTCAGCCCAAGATACGAGTCCCATCGCCCAGCGACATGTCCCGAGCCGAGGTAATTCTTGACGAACCCGTAGGAGCCTACTTCCGATCCAACCTCCAGCGCCGGGGCGTCATATCCCGTCTTCGTCACCAGGTTGATCGCACCGCCCATCATGTCGCCGCCAAAGCGCATCGCGCTCGCTCCCTTGTAGATCTCGATGCGCTTTACGAAATCCATGTCGAGCGGTTGCGTGACTGCCAGCCCGTCGGCCTGGTTGAGCGCGAAGCCATCCTGCAGAAGGCTGATGCCCCAGGTTTCGTACCTGCTTTCCAGGCCCGAGCCGCGGATGGAAATCTGATCGTCCTGCGCGGGTCCGTGCCGCGATCCCGCCGTCACGCCGGGCACAAAGTCGAGCACTTCGCTCAGATTGGCGGCCCTGCGCCTGCGGATATGCGCCTCGGTCACCTGCGCGACCCCTCCGGGCGTGCGCTCAAGGCGTTCGAGCGCCTCGCGATCGCTCATCAGGCGCGACGGCACCATCCGCTTCGCCCGGACCATAACCGGCGCAAGTAGCATTTTTTTCGCGGCTGAGCCGGCTTTCCGGTTCGAGGCAGGGTTCTTCGCGGAAGACGATAGCCGCTTTGCCTGCCCGGCGCCGCCGTTCGACTCGATCGTCGCGGACGTTTTGGCAGGGCTCGCCGCCCGGCCCATCGGAATGGAAATAAAATACCAGATCGCGATCGCCGCGCACCACGTCAGACGCTTCATTCGCTCTTTCCCCCCGAGACGCCGTTGCGGCGTGGATGCGGCGCGTCGAAACGCGCCTATTTGAACCGGAACGGGGTCAGCGCGCAAGCCCTCGGCGAGGCTGGCGCGGGCGCATAAATATATATTGCATATACATCTTCTTGCCGCGCGCCGGTCAATGCCGCCGATCGCATTGACCGCGCCCTGGCGAGGCGCGATCGTGTAATGGACCGACGGGCGGAACGCTCGGTGGAGCGGGGAGCGCAAAATCGCGCGCGCCGCCTGGTGCCGGACCGCCGGGATACGGGATGAGATACGCTCAATATGCTGGAGACGCGGTCGCTCTTGCGGCGCTCGCGGTTTTTTCGCTGGCCGTGGGCCTGGCGATCAACCACTTTCGGGCCGAACCGATGCCGATGCTGTATCAGACGCAGGAGCAGCGGCTCGCCGCGCAGCTCGACAAGCTAATCCATGCGCCCGCCTTCGAGGTTACGCCCGCCGATTTCATCGGGCTCGGCCAGTTCCGGTCCATCGTGAACAGCGGGAGCGCCGTCATAATCGACGCTCGCGCCGAACCGTTTTACAACGACGGTCACGTCCCGGGGGCCCTCAACCTCTCGCGCGAGGACTTCGCCCGCGACTACCAGCGGCTCAGTTCCGTTCTGGCAAGGGATCGCGGCAAACAAATCGTCGTCTATTGCTCGGGGCAGGATTGCCACGACAGCAGGATGGTGGCGAGCGCGCTGCTGAGCCTCGGATTTCGGCGCGTGGAAGTCTTCACCGGCGGCTTTGAGGCGTGGTCGCGGGCCGGGATGCCGGTGAGCCGGAAATGAAACCGCTCGGACGCACGCAGGCGTTTCTGCGATGGGGTGAGCTTGCGATTCGGCTCGTGGTCGGAGGGGTTTTCCTGTACGCGGGCGCGGTCAAAATATCCAATCCGCTCCAACTTGCCGATTCCATCTGGTCTTTCCAGATTTTGCCGCGCGCGCTCGTAACCCCACTCGCGCTCGGCCTGCCGCCTTTCGAGATTCTCGCGGGCGCGATGCTGGTCGCGGGCTGGCGGGTGGGTGCGCTTGCGGTCGCGGTTGCCACGGCGATTTTCTCGGCCGCATTCGCATCGACTCTCGCGCGCGGGATCGCGGTGGATTGTGGATGCTTTGGAGGTGGCAGCGCGCCCGCCACGTTGGCGGGTAACCTGCTCGAGCTCCTGCGCGACCTGGTGATTCTTGCCGCCGCTCTCGCCGTGTACGTAGCTCGCCTCGGGGCGCGAAATGAACGCCGCGGTGCTTAAGCCCCGGGTCCACAACCTTCCCGCAATCGAACGCTTGCGAACGAGCCAACAAGCGCGAGGAACGTCGCGCTGAGGTCTAAGTGCCTATGGTGGTCCTGATGATCGACCACGTTCAACTTGCGATACCGGCAGGCGGCGAGGCTTTGGCCCGAGACTTCTACGCCGGCATCCTCGGCCTTCGCGAAGTGCCCAAGCCCGCCAATCTCGCCGCGCGGGGCGGCGCATGGTTTGGGAGCGCCGGCGCAAGGATTCATCTCGGAATCGAAGCGGACTTCCGGCCCTCGGCCAAGGCGCACGTGGCGCTTCTCGTCGACGATTTGCACGCTATCGTCGCGCGATGCGCCGAGCGCGGATCTCGCATCGCGCAGGGCGAGCCAATACCTGGCTACGAGCGCGCCTACGTGCGCGACCCGTTCGGCAACCGGATCGAACTGATGGAACGAAAGACAGAGGGTTAAGCGGCCCCGCGCCTCACAGCGACCCCTCAGCCGAAGAACATCGATTTGCTCGAACTCACATCATCGTAATTTGGCGGGTTCGGAACGCAAACGGCAACGCGTCCGAAACGCGGAAGACCTAACCTCGAGAAGAGGCGTTTCGTGGTGCCGGGGGCGGGGATCGAACCCGCACTCGCCTTTCGGCGAAGGGGATTTTAAGTCCCCTGTGTCTACCTGTTCCACCACCCCGGCATCGTAACGGCCGCCCCGGTCCGCCCGCCCCATCGAGCGTCAACGCCGGGCGACAGCCCGGGACATCCGAACTTTACCTAAGCGCGCCGCCGATTTCATCGCCGAGGCGCCATCCCGAGCCAAGCTGAGTAGCTGCCAATCAGCCACACTCGCGCCCGGCGAAACCTTACCAACGATTGAGCGTCCCATATTGCGAGAAAGCCGCGCGTCGCGGGAAGCTCGACATCTCGAAGCGCGCGCAACATCATGAAACACGGGCAACATATCCATGACCAAGCGCTTCTCCGAATCAAACTCCCGCTCCAGTGCCGTCTGTCCCCGGTCTGTCGCCGCCATGGCAACAGGGTTCGCGTGTTGCTTGTGCCTGTTCGCATGCAGTGTCGCCCAGGCTCCTATCAAGACGACACCGGCCGTCGTCGCTTCGCCCTTGCCCGGCCAACTTTCGGTCGGCTTGCAAAAGGCTGACACCGTCGGCGGTGTGGTGCCGGTTTACGTCTCGATCGCGAACGGCACCGATATTCCCCGGGTTGTCATCCCGAACCAGATTTTCGCCATCAATCAAGCCGGTGAGCGGGTCGCGCCGCTTCCGCCGGGCGAAGCGGCGCGGCTAGCGGGCGGCGCCGAAGAGCTGAAAGCGGCGCTCGCGAGCGCCGCCGTGAGCGGCGTCGCGGGCGGCGCGGTGGGCGCGGGAGCCGGCGCCGTGGTGGGCTCCGTGGTCGGGGGCGGAGGCGGCGCCGGCCGGGGCGCCTTAATCGGCTCGGCGATTGGAGCGGCGGAAGGGATGTTTCGCGGCGTCAGCAAGGGCCAGGCGCGCGCCGATCGCGAGGCGCGCGAGCAGATACAGGCGCTCGCTCTGAAGCGCGACGACTTAAGGCATAACTTCACGGTAAGCGGCTACCTGTTCTTTCCCGAGGGCAGCTACCGGGAAATCGAGGTTCTGCTCATCAACCGCGAAACCGGTGACACCGAAGTGATCCGAAGGCCGTGGCCTTAAAGCCCGGGGCGGTCTTCAAAGCGTCCCGCGGGGCGCGTTGCGTTCTCAAGCCCGACGGCTTGAGCGCGCACCCCTAAAGCATCGATTTGATCACCAGGATAGCGCCGCCGCGCGCGCCGTTGCCCGCCGGGTCCGCGATTACCATCTGGTTGCCCACGAACCGAAGACAATCGGGATCGACGAAGCCGGATGCGAACTTGCGCGCGACACCCTTGTCGAAACGCAGCACTTCGCCGTCGCGCGCGCCATGACTCTGCTTGGCGGTGCGCCCGGCGTCGAGAATGAAAAACTGGTTATGATACTCGCCGAAGCCCGCCGGCGCGAAGCCCCATCCGGTGGGCCGCGTGAACCCCACCAGGTAATAGTTCGCCGAGAGCTTGCCGTCCGCTCCAAGCATCCCAATCCGCCCGACCTTGGCCGCAGTTTCGTCGCGCGGCCTCATCCCGAGCATCATCGCCCCTCGCGCCTTGGGATCGTCGGGCGGGGCGAAAGTGAGATTGATTATCTCCCACGGGATCGGCTTGTCCAAAGTGGAGAAGACGCGCGCCTTGCCGTCCGGACCAGTCTCGTAAACGGTGGCGTTGCCGTCGGCGACTGCGTAGAGCTTGCCGGCAAACGGGCCCGACGCCGGCCCGAATTCCAGGTCGCGGCAATCGGTCGGCTCGCCCTTGCCGATTTTGCCGGCCTTGGGCAGCGTCGCGAAGCTGCTCACCTTGCCCGACTTGTCGATTCTATCGATGACGCATGCACCGCCCTTGCCGGCCGCGGACAGGACAAAAATCTGGCCCGCATAGGAACCGAAGTTCGCGGGTGCGATCGCAAGTCCGCCAGGACGGCTTATTTTCGCAACCTTGACCGCGCGTCCGCCGGAAATCGGGATTGAAAAGACCGCGCCGGAGGCGTCGGAGAAGACCAGTTTGCCGTGGCCTTCGCTCTGGACGTAAACCGGCTCCTTCGCGCCGGTTATCTTGAGCGCGGTGACGACGTAAGGAACTTCGGCCGTCGGTCCTGCGGCGCGGGCCGTTGCGATCGGGCCGCGCGGCCCGCTGACAAGCGCGATAATCAACGCCGCGGCGAGAACCGTCAGGCCCGCCTGAAGCCGCTTATTTCTTTTCCCTGCGCATGAGCTCATCGAGCGCCTCGTTGACGAAGTACTTTTGGTCCGGATTTCGATCGTCAAGCTCCGATTTGCGCCGCGAGACCCATTCGGCGAGCCCGATCACGGCCGCTTGGGCGGGATCGGGAATCTGAAGCCCGCGCGCCACCTCTTCGAGCCCGGCAAAGAGCTCCTCGGGCAGCTCAATTTCCAATCTTCTTCCGGCCATTTCAGCCAGCCCTCCATATAGTCTTTACAGCCATAGCTCGTCAAAATGATTTCGCGTCCGGAGCAACGCCCAAGGCACCGGCCGGTGCCGGCTTCTTCGCCAGCGTTCGACGATGCCCTGGATTGCTGGATGCTGGAACTTTCGGTGCGGCAGTGGCACGGCTCGCCCTGCCCGCTGACTCGCGCAATAATCGAGAATTGCGCGCCAACTCCGCCTTGCGCCGGACGATTGCGTTCCCGGGTCCGGAGCAGGCACAAAGATCTGACCAGGAGACCCACTGTAACGACTCAACGAGCCAGGGAGGAAGACTGCCGGAAATGACCGGCTTTCGAGCGGAGGCGCTTACGAACAAAGCTCAGAAATATCTCGGCGCAATCGTTGAATACCTCGACCAGGGCCGCTTCCGGCCGGGCCTGGTGGTGCGCGAGAACGATCGCAAGCTCACGCTCAGCGACGCCTCGGGTCGGGAAAAAACCATCGCGAGCGACCTCGTGATGGTGCGTTATTCGGATCGCAGGGCAAATGCAGCGAACCTGTCCGAGGTGCTCTCGGATCTCGAAGCCGAACGCGCCGGCCTTCAGGCAGAACTCGATCTCTCCCTGCTGTGGGAGGTCGTTCGCGAGCAGGCACGAAGCTTCACGGCGGCCGAGCTGGCCGAGCTTTTCTTCGGCCGGCGCTCGCAGGCTGCCGCCTCCGTGATGCTCGAGGCGCTGCTGAACGACCGGCTCTATTTCGTGCGCCGCCACATGGAATTCATCGCGCGAAGTCCCGAGCAGGTCGAAAGGCTTCGCGTCCAGGCCGAGCGGGTCAGGATGCGCTCGGAGGAGTTCCGCGAGATACAGCATCTGATGCGCCAGGTGCTTGCGGGCGATTACTCAAGCCCGACGCCGGAGCAAATCGCCGCGATCACCGCGCGCCTTAGACCCTATATCGAAAACCCCTTCACGCGAAGCCGCGAGACCACCGCCCTGCTCGAGCAGGCCGCGCCCGATATCGAACCCGTCGAAGCCGCCTACGAAATTCTCGACCGCCTCGGCCAGGCGCCACCGATTGCCCGCTTCGCCGCGATCGGCGGCCTTCGCATCGAGTTTCCGCCCGAGGTTATTGCCGAAGCCCGCGGCGCGTCGCCCCCCGAACGCCCCCTGGTGAACGCCGGTTTCACGCTCACGATCGACGACGAGGACACCGTCGAAATCGACGACGCGCTCTCGTGCGAGGAAATTCCCGGCGGGAATCTACGGGTGCGGATTCATATAGCGCTGGTCGCCGATTTCGTGGCCAAGGACGGCGCGATGGATCGCGAGGCGGCGGAACGGGTCACCAGCGTCTATCTGCCCGAAACGACCGTGCGTATGCTTCCGGACGCGATTTCGTGCGAGGCGGCAAGCCTGGTAGCGGGAAACGAGCGTCCCGTGTTCACCACGGAGGTCGTGCTGTCGGCCGAGGGCGAGATACTGGAGACGTCGATATACCCGGGCCGGGTCCCGATAAGACAGCGCCTGACCTACGACGAGGCCGACAGCATTATCGCCTCCGGTCGGAGTGACAGCGAGCTCGCACGCGCGCTTAGGCTGCTGAACAGCGCGGCCGGGATGCTTCGCGAGCGCCGCAGGCGCGCGGGCGCGCTACTCGTGCAACGGCGCGAGACCAAGGTCAAGGTGCGCGGCGACGAAATCGAGGTCAAGATGATCGACGCGTCAGCACCAAGCCGTACGCTGGTGGGCGAATTCATGATACTCAGCAACTTCGTGGCGGCGCGCTACGCAGCCGAAAATCGAATACCGATCATCTATCGCGTCCAGCCGCGCACCGGCGGCGACCTCCCTGCCCAGCGCCCGCGTCTTTCGCTTTATCCCGAGTATCATGCGGGTATCGGACTGGACTGCTACGCGCAGGTAAGTTCGCCCATAAGGCGTTACGCCGACCTGGTTCTCCAGCGCCAGCTTGTCGCGGCCCTTTCGGGCACAGCCGGCGCGCTTTACTCACCCGATGAATTGCTCAAGGTCCTGGCCGGCGCCGAGAACGCGGAAGCCGAGCGGCGCGAGCTCGAACGGCGTGCCAAACGCTACTGGATACTTCGTTACCTGGAACGCAACGCTCGGGACATGGAGCTTGCCGCGCTCGCCTTGCGCGACGGAGCCACCGCCGAACTGGTTGATTTCGGAGTGCGCGGCACCCTGCACGGCGCTCCCACGCTTGCAAATCAGCATCCGATCGCCGTGCAGATAACCCGCGTCGATCCGCTCCGTGGATGGCTCGTGATGAGCTATGTGGGCCCGAGACCGGAGGCGACGGAGGGTGCCCCGTAGCGACACCCTCCGCCCTCGGTGACGCTTAACTCTCTTTCCACACGGGCTCGCTCGAAGGATTCACGGCCTCAAGAGATTTCCCGAAAACTGTCCTGCTCGAGGCGCCAGCGGTCGATCGATTCAACGTTGAAGCGCCAGTCGCTTCCCACCTTGAACGCGGGCAGACGCCCTCGCTTAAGCTGGCGGTAGATCGTCGATGGATGCACCTTCAGGTAGTCGGATAGCTCCTTGACGGTCATCACTCGGCTGTTCTCGAACTTCATTCGCCCAACATCCTCCTATCACGCGATTTTGCGGTCATCGCCGCACTGTGCTGGACATGTCGCAATCGGCATGCCATAGCGCAGCCGAGGGAAACCCGCGCAAACACCTGCAACTTATGCGGAGTTTATCCCTTTACAGCGTTAGTAATTTGACGCTGCGACATAAAATTGGCGCGCCGATGTCAGTGCCCCTCAAAGAGAACAGTCGCATCCCAGAACACTGAATGTCCCACCATCGAACTCCGCAGCACGCGCGCGCAACCCGCCCCTGAGGCCGCTAAACTTTCGCGATAAGATCGTCAGCGGCCTCCTTTACCAGCCGTAGCACGCCCGCTTCATCCGAAGCGCGCGGCAGCAGAATCAGCCGGTTCACCCCGAGTTCCGCGAAGCGCTTTGCCGCGTCGCGATCGACCTTGAGCGACGGCGTTACGCTTATCTCGAGTTCCTCGAATTTTCTTCCCGCAGCGTCGCAGGCCGCGCGAAGCCCTTTCAGGCAATTCCCGGTTGCCGCAAAATCCAGCGCGAACCCATACCATCCCCGCGCAAGCCGCGCCGCGCGGCTGAAAGCCTCCGGCGTATGGCCGCCGAAGACCACTTCGGGATACGGTTTCTGCACCGGACGCGGCATCGCGTTCACCCCACTGAACGACACGTACTTGCCTCGATACTCCGGCTTTTCCATCGACCAGATCGCGCGCATCGCCGCCAGATAATCCTCGGTCCGTGCGCCCTTGTGATCGAAAGGGATCCCGAGCGCGTCGAACTCGGGCTTGAGATAGCCCACCCCGATTCCAAAGATGAGCCGGCCGCCCGAGAGCACGTCGAGCGAGGCGAGTTCCTTGGCCAGCACCAGCGGATTTCGCTGCGGCAGAATGATTATCCCCGTTCCGAGGCGGATCTTCGTGGTATGTGCCGCAACAAACGACAGCGCCACCACGGGATCAAGCATCGGATAGTCAGGCGCTACCGGCGAGGGCGGCACGCGCGGGTCGGGAACCACGACATGTTCACCCGTCCACACGCTTTCAAAGCCCGCCTGCTCCGCCGCGCGGGCGACCGCCGCGGCTGTTTTCGGATTCGCGCAGGGACCGTTATTGATCGCAAAAAGGCCGAATTTCATGGGCGCCGTTTACCACGAACGCTGCGTCGTTAAAAGGCGCTGAAGAACCATCCGCGCCGTTTGACCAGCCAATCCGTCGTCCGGATAATCGCGAAGACTGTGGATGGATAACCGGCGATGAGGTGTCCGCAATGTGGCTTTGACGCGCTTGCGCAATCGGCTTTCTGTTCCCGATGCGGCGCGCGGCTTGGACAGCCCAAACCTGCCGAGGTGCGCGAGTACGCGCTCGCGCTCATCCGGCCCTCTTACTGGCATTATGCCCACCTGCTCGTGGTCGGCGGCCTGATGGTGATCTTCGGCGCGGCGATCATCTACGGGAACCCAAGCAACGGCCTTGCGGGTCTCGCGCTCATCCTGGCCGGATTCTTCATATGGGGCCTCGTTGCGCTCGCCCGGCGCACGGTCACCTGGCGGATCACTTCCGACCGCCTTATCGAGAAACGCGGACTGCTTGCGACAACCCGCCGCGAGGTGGAACTTTCCGATATCCGCTCGATAGAGGTCAGCCGCGGTTTGATACAGCGGCTGATCAGACTGGGCGACATCGTAATCGCCTCCGCAGCGAGCGCCGACTATCTGATCCGGATGGTCGACGTGTACGACCCGGACGCGGTGGCCGAAACCGTGCGCAAGGCGAGGCTTAGGCGGCTCGCCTGACGGCGCGTGGCGAAGGAGGAGGCGCGGGATGGTTCGCGATGGGCAAGGGGCCTGATTTACGTTACGAGCGCAAGCTCTGGCGCGCCGGTGTCGAAGCGGTGGCGGGCGTGGACGAAGCCGGCGTGGGTCCGATGGCCGGGCCGGTGGTGGCGGCCGCAGCGCTTTTCCCTCCCGAGCTTTTCATCAAGGGGGTCAACGACTCGAAAAAGCTTAGCGCCGAGCAGCGCGAGAGCCTGTTTGGGCCGATCCGGGAAAAGGCGCTGAGCATCGGCGTGGGAATCGTCGATGTCGACGAGATCGACCGGCTCAATATCTACTGGGCCGCGATGCTCGCGATGAAGCGAGCGCTCGGCGCGATGGCGGTTCAGCCGGCCCATGTCCTGGTCGATGGCCGTGCGATTCCCGGACTGGTTGTGCCGCAAACCCGAATCGTGGGTGGCGACCGCAAGAGTTTTTGTATCGCGGCGGCCTCGATCATCGCCAAGGTCACGCGCGACCGCATGATGGCTGAATACGACGCGCATTTTCCCGGCTACGGATTCGCCGAACACAAAGGCTATTGCACGCCCGAGCACCTGGAAATTTTGCGCACTCGCGGGCCCTCGCCGATCCATCGCCGATCGTTCGCTCCCGTCGCCGCCGTCCTTCAAATGAAGCTTCTGTAACTGCAACGCCCGCGAGCGAGCCTGCGGCGCCTGTCCGGTGTATCAGGCGCGATTCCACGTCGCGCAGCTTGAAGCCGGGCCGCGCATTTCGGAAACTGGACACGGCCGTCGCTTTGCGCGAAGGCAAACGCCAGGAGGATAAGTGAGCGCGATGGACATCAATACGGGCACAACCGATCTTCTCGCCAGCCTCGACGATAACATCCTGACTCTGACATTGAACCGTCCCGAGGTGCGCAATGCGATGTCGGCCGCGATGACGAGCGCGCTCGCCGAACAGCTCGCGAAGGCGGAACTCGACCCGGCCGTCAAGTGCATCGTGCTGACGGGAGCGGGCCAGGGTTTTTGCGCGGGCGGCGACGTCAAAGGGATGGCGGCGCGCGGCGACGCAACCGTGGGCGACAATACCATCGACGCCGCCATTCATCGCCAGCGCGTCAATCAGCGTGCAACGGCGGGAAAATTGTTCACGATGCCCAAGCCAACGCTCGCGGCGCTGCCGGGTGCCGCCGCCGGCGCGGGACTCTCGCTCGCGCTCGCATGCGACCTGCGGATCATGGCCGACACCGCCGTGCTGGTCACCGCGTTTGCCCGCGTGGGATTCTCGGGCGACTACGGCGGCACGTATTTTCTGACCAAGCTCGTGGGCTCGGCCAAGGCGCGCGAACTTTATTATCTCTCCGAGCGCGTGAGCGCCCAGGAGGCGCTCAGGCTCGGACTGACAAACTGGGTCTGCGCCCCGGAACAGCTCGCGGCCAGGACGCGCGAGATCGCCGAGCGCCTGGCCCGGGGACCAACCGTGGCATTCCGCTACATGAAGGAGAACCTGAACCGCGCGCTTAACGGCGACCTCAACGAATGCCTCGATCTCGAAGCCACGCATCATATTCATTGCGGGCAGACTGAAGATCACCGCGAAGCGGCGAAGGCCTTCGTCGAAAAGCGCGAACCGGTGTTCAAGGGACGCTAGCGGCATTCCATGCCGGCAGGACACGGTCTCGTTCCGTAACGCGGCAGCCAGTGCGCTCAGCCTGGCCGGACATCTGACGCGGCGCTCCAGGGCATCGAATGCCGCGTGAGCGTTGAGTCGGCGAACCGTCAACGCGCAGGAACCACAAGCCCACCTTTCATTTCGCGCCGCGAGCAGTCGCATAGGACCTGCGCCCGGCCGCCTGATGGTTGGACTCGCAAACGCACGCCGCCGCGCGGCGGCGTGCGGGCTCCCGTCCCGACACGTTCGCGCACGGCCTCCCGCCGGTTAGGTGGCGACGCGAAGCTGAAAAAAACCACATCGCGCGCGCCCGCGCCGAAAGGCTGGCCAAGGGACGCTGGCGATCCAAAGCAGCGCGAATTTGCCCCGGCCTTGTTAACCGCGCGGCGCACTCGCCAAGGCCCGAAACGCGGACTTGATAAATGTTGACCACGCTGTTTCACCGCGCGGCGGATTGGAGTAGAGTTGCAAGTGGCGAACTTGATAAATGTTGATTTCCAGTTTTGCCATGACGCGCACGGGAGTAGAATCGGAGCAGCGCCGGAAACGGCGCGGAGGGTTTGCTTATGGCCCTTGAACGCGACAAACACGTGGCGCAGCACGCGCTGCTCACGCTCGACGAGGCTCAGCTCCTCGCCATGTACCGCAAGATGAGCCTCATTCGCCGCTTCGAAGAGAAAACGGCCGAGATGTACACGCGCGGCAAGATTACCGGCTTTTGCCATCTGTATGCCGGCGAGGAGGCGGTTGCGGTCGGCGCGATCGAAGCGCTCTACGACAAGGACTACGTCGTTTCCACTTACCGCGAGCACGGCCATTGCCTTGCCAAGGGTGCCGACCCGCGCGCGGTGATGGCGGAGCTGTTCGGAAAGGCGACCGGAATTTCGCACGGGCGCGGCGGTTCGATGCATCTGTTCGACCCCGATATCCGCTTCATGGGCGGCTACGCGATCGTGGGCGGCGGGCTTCCGCTCGCGGTCGGGCTCGGGCTTTCCATCGCCTACAAGGAGGAGCCCGAGGTCGCGTGCTGCTTCTTCGGCGACGGCGCGCTGCCGCAGGGCGCCTTCCACGAATCGCTCAACCTGGCCTCGCTCTGGAAGCTCCCGGTCATCTTCATCTGCGAGAACAATTTCTACGGGATGGGCACGCTGGTGCAGAACGCCATCTGCCAGGAAGAGCTCTACCGCTTCGCCGAACCGTACAAGATGCCCGGGGTGCGGGTCGACGGGATGGACGTGCTCGATGTTTACCGGGCGGTGACCGAGGCGGCGGCGCGCGCGCGCGAGGGCGACGGCCCGTCGCTGATCGAGGCGGTGACCTATCGCTTCCGCGGCCATTCGATGTCCGATCCGGTGGAGTACCGCTCCAAGCGCGAGGAGCGGATCTGGCAGGAGCGCGACCCTATCAAGAACCTGCGCCGGCGCCTGCTCGCCGAAAGGCGCGTCAGCGAGGCGCGCCTCGACCAGATAGACGCCGAGGTTGGCGCGGTTATCGACGACGCGGTCAAGTTCGCCGACGAGAGCCCCGAACCGCCGCTCGAAGAGCTCGCCAGGAATGTTTACGTCGAGTGAGCCGAGGGAGGTCCCCGCATGCCCCAGATTACCTACCGTGAAGCATTGAACCAGGCGCTGCGTGAGGAACTCGATCGCGACGAGCGCATCTTCATCATGGGCGAGGAGGTAGGCTACTTCGGCGGCGCCTTCAAGGTGACCGACGGCCTGCTCGCGGTGTACGGAGAAAAGCGGGTGCGGGACACGCCCATATCCGAACTCACCTTCGTAGGCGCCGGAATCGGCGCCGCGATGGGCGGGCTTAGGCCGATCGTCGAGCTGATGACCGTCAACTTCGGGCTGCTCGCCATGGACCAGATCGTGAACAACGCGGCCAAGATCCATTACATGTTCGGCGGCAAGGCCAAGGTCCCGCTCGTGATCCGGGCGCCTCAGGGCGCGGGCCATCAGTTGGGCGCGCAGCACAGCCAGAGCCTCGAAGCGTATTTCATGCACTGCCCGGGACTGCGCGTCGTCATCCCGGCCACGCCCGCGGACGCCAAGGGCCTGCTCAAGACCGCGCTTCGCCAGGAGGACCCGGTGATCTTCCTGGAACACGAATCGCTCTATCCCGTGAAGGGCGAAGTGCCCGACGGCGAGCATCTGGTGCCCTTCGGCAAAGCCAGCGTCCTGCGCGAGGGCAAGGACCTGACTCTGGTTTCGTACTCGAAATGCGTTTACGACACGCTTGCCGCCGCGCACGAACTGGAAAACATGGGAATCGATGCCGAGGTGATCGACCTGCGCACGCTGAATCCGCTCGACCTCGACACGGTGGTCGAATCGGTCAAGAAAACGGGCAAGGCGATCGTCGTGTACGAGGGATGGCGCACCGGCGGCGCGGGCGCGGAAATCGCGGCGCAATTGTACGAGAGGGCCTTCGACCACCTCGACGCCCCGGTGGAGCGCGTTGCGACCATGGACATTCCGATGCCGTACAACGCGCGGCTTGAAAGGGCGGCGCTGCCGAGCCCCGCTCATATCATCAGCGCGGCGGAACGAATCGTATAGGGTGAGACGAGTGCGGCGCCGGGCGCACGCCTCACATGGGATGGCCGGTTGAGAGGACGGCTGCTCTGAGCCGCCTGAGCGCCAGGTAGCCGAGAAACAGCGACCTGATTGCCCACCGGTACGGGTCGAGATTCGCGCGCCGGGCAAGGCTCGCGTTGTAGAAGGCCTCGCCGATATGTATCACTACCGTAAGGCAGAACACGAAGCGCGCCGCCTCCGCCAGAATCGACTGCCGGACCCATGGCAGCGCCATCGGCAATCCGAGTCCGATCCAGAAGAAGCCGGCCTGAAGCCATTCGCGCTCGGGGATTTCCCGGATTTCCAATCGAAGACACCTCCCGTTTTCCGCGCCACCGCGTATCAATCCGCGCACGCCTTGTCGGACCGCCTGGCTTGCGCCCACAATACGGAAAGAGCCGACTTATGAGCAACGAGATCACGATGCCGAAGCTCTCCGACACGATGGAGGAGGGAAAAATTCTGCGCTGGCTCAAGCATCCCGGCGACCAGATTCATCGTGGCGACGCCATCGCCGAGGTCGAGACCGACAAGGCCGACATGGTGCTCGAAGCCTTCGAGGACGGCGTGCTCGAGGAGCTGAAGCTCAAGGAAGGCGAGAGCGCTCCGGTCGGCGCGGTGATCGCGCTGATGGGTGCACCGGGCGAAGCTTCCGCCGGGCGCGCGAAACCGGCCGAGGCGCCGGCCGCGGCGGCGATACCGGTTGAAACTGCGGCTGCAAAACCCGCTCCCCCTCGGGCTGCGGAAAAAGCTCCAGCGCCCGCGGCGAAGACCGCTCGGGAGCCGCAAGGGGCTCCGGCCGTTGCCCGCATAGCCACGGTCAACGCTCCGCCCGAGATGGAGCAGGAGGAAACGGGTCCTCCCGCGTTCCATCCTGCAATGGGACTTCATCCGTCGGCTGCTCCGACCGCGCTGGCCGCCCCGCCACGCCAGCCGCTCAGGATCGTCGAGACGCCCGAAGTCGAGCACGGCGGGCACAAGCTTCGCGCCTCGCCGCTTGCGCGCCGGGCGGCCGAGGAGGCCGGCATCGACCTCGAGCACGTGCGCGGCACCGGGCCCGACGGCCGTATCACCAAGCGCGACGTGGACAACTACCTGCGCGAGCAGCAGATGTTCAAGTTCCGCCGCCTGGTCCATCCGCACGAAGGAGCGCCCGGCTCGCGCGAGGAGCTGTCCAGGATGCGCAAGACGATTGCGCAGCGGATGGCGCTCTCCAAGCGCGAGATACCGCACTTTTACGTCACGGTCGAAATCGACATGGACGAGGCGGTGCGCTTCAAGAAGTCGCTCGAGACGACCGAACTTTTCGAGGAAGACATCACCTACAACGACATGATCGTGAAGGCGACCGCGCTTGCGCTCGGGCGCTTTCCGCGGATGAACGCGAGCTTCGAAAACGACGCCATCGTGATCCATCCGCACGTCAATATCGGCGTCGCGGTCGCGATCGAGGACGGCCTTTTGCTCCCGGTAATCCGGGAGTGTGAACGGCTTACGCTACCGGAGATCGCCGCCGTGTCGCATCGTTTGGTCGCCAAGGCGGGACACGGAGGCGGAGGGTTCACGACCGACGAGCTCTCGGGCGCGACTTTCACCATCTCGAACATGGGGATGGTCGGCGTGGAGCATTTCGCCGCGGTGATCGTTCCGCCGCAGGCCGCGATTCTCGCGGTGAGCGCGATCAAGGAAAAGCCGGTGGTGCGAAACGGGCAGCTCGCGGTGGGAAGAACGATGATGGTCACGGTGTCGTGCGACCATCGGATTATCGACGGAATCGTGGCGGGGCGCTTCCTGCAGGAACTGAAGCGCTTTCTGGAAAATCCCGCCAGTCTCCTTGTCTGAACGACTCTGAACAAATCGCGCGCACGGGCCTTTGCGCTCGGGCGCGCACCGGAACCTCGGGAGCTGATCTTGGCCAACTCACGATACGACCTTGCGATAATCGGTTCGGGACCAGGCGGATATGTGGCGGCGATTCGCGCCTCGCAGCTCAAGATGCGGGTCGCGGTGGTCGAACGCGATCGCCCGGGCGGCGTGTGCCTTAACTGGGGATGCATCCCGTCGAAGGCGCTGCTCAACTCGGCCGAGGCGATGGAGACGATACGCTCGGCGGCAAAGGAGCACGGAATCGAAACCGGCGAAGTGAGGGTTGACTTCCCGCGCGTGATCCAGCGCTCGCGCGACGCGGCCGACAAACTCCAGCGCGGCGTGCGATACCTGCTCAAGAAGAACAAAATCGATCTCTACGAAGCGAACGCAACCGTGGCCGGACCGAACACCGTCGCGCTCGCGCAGGCCGAGGGAAAGCCCGCGCCCGCCACCTCCCAAATCGAAGCCGACCGCATCCTGCTCGCCACCGGCTCAACCGAGTGCCTGCTCCCCGGAATGCAGATCGGCGCGGGCGTGATGACGAGCCGCGAGGCGCTGGTCCATGACCGGTTGCCCGAGAGTATCGCGATAATCGGCGCCGGCGCGATCGGGCTTGAGTTCGGCTACTTCTACCAGGCGTTCGGGAGCAAGGTCACGATTATCGAACTGGAGAAGCAGATGCTTCCCGGGTTCGACGCCGAGGTTGCCGAGGAATTGCGCCGGCAGTTCGTCAAGCGCGGCGTCAAGGTGATGCTCGGGCACGGATACAAATCGATGGCGCGAAACGGAAACCGATGGTCCGTCGTGGTCGATTCAGCAGACGGCGAAAAGACCGTCGATGCGGAGAACGTGCTGGTCGCGGTCGGTCGCGCTCCGCTCAGCAAAAACCTCGGTCTTGAAGCGCTCGGCGTCGAGATCGAGCGCGGCGGTTTCGTCAAGGTTGACGATTCGTTCCGCACCTCGTGCGAGAGCGTCTATGCGATCGGCGACTTGATTCGTCCGCCGCTGCTCGCGCACAAGGCCTCAGCCGAGGGTATCGCCGCGGTCGAGATAATGGCCGGGGTGCGGGAGCCGGGATTCGATCTGGCCTCCATCGCGGGATGTATCTACTGCGAGCCGGAAGTCGCGAGCGTGGGATTGAGCGAGGCTGACGCGCGCTCGCGCGGAATCGAAATCAAGGTCGGCAAGTTCCCGTTCCGCGGCAACGGAAAAGCGGTCGCAATAAACGAGTCGGAAGGCTTCGTCAAGTTCGTCGTGAGCAAGCAGTACGGCGAGGTCCTCGGATGCCAGATAATTGGCCATCACGCGACCGATCTGATTTCGGAAGTGGTGCTGGGCAGGACGCTGGAGGCCACTACCGCCGAGTTCGGCCGCAGCGTCCATCCGCATCCAACGATGTCCGAAGCGATCATGGAAGCGGCGCTCGCCGCCGAGGGCGAAGCGATACATATTTGAAATAACAGGTCCCTTGCGGGCAGTTTCGGTTCGCGCGCGGCACCCGCCTGCATCTTCATCCTCTACCGTGTCGGGGGATGGAAGAGGGAAAAAATGGCGCGGCGGGTCGAATTACGCGGCGGAGGCCGCCGGCGCTGAGAGACGTTGCTGCTCGCGTTCGAGCGGTAGGCACACCGACACGGCCACGGCACATACGACCGACAGCACGATAAACAGCCAGAACGCCGGATGATAGCTGTGCGTCAGGTCGAAGATGCGGCCCGTTACGACCGGCCCGATCGCCATCCCGATGGTCGAGAATATTCCGAGAAATCCGAGCACCGAGCCGAGCCGCCTGATGCCCATCGATTCCACCACCGCCAGTGTTCCCAGCACCCACGGCGCGCCAAACAAAAATCCTCCCAGCACCACGTAAGCGGCCAGCGCCGCTTCCTGGCGCGCGTCGAGCAGCAGCAGCATCCCGATTGACCACGCGCCGACCGCGATCGCAAGCGCCGTGCGCGCGCCCAACCGATCGGCGAGTGGACCGGCCACCAGGCTGCCAAGCGCAACGAACAGCAGCGAGACGCTCGCGGTCCCGGCCGCGAACGTCGCGCTGTAGCCGATTCCGATCAGGTAGGCGATGAAATGGAAACCCACGCCCGAGCCGATTACGTTCGCGAGCAAAAAGGCGAGCGCAAGCATCCAGAGCGAGCGCGTCCTAAGCGCCTGGCGCATCTCGAGTCCCGGCACCTCGACGGCCGCCGGCGCGAGATCGCCGGGCGTACCCAATGCCGACGGTTCGACGGCGGGCCGGGTCCTGACCACGACGAACAGGATCGGAAGAACGACGACCGCGATCGGCGCGCCCAGCACGACGCATCCGAGACGCCATCCGCCGAGCCCGATCGCGTGGTTCGCGACTATCGTCATCGCGGCTCCGCCGAGCGAGACCGCAGTGAACGCGATACTCATCGCAAGCCCGCGCCGCTCCTCGAACCAGTTCGCGATCACCACCGAGGAAGGCAGAATTGTCGAAGCGGCCGAGCTAATGCCGAAGATGATGTAGATTACGAAGAACGTGCCGAAGGAATTGGCGCGGCTGAGCACGAACAGCCCGAGGGCGTACACGCCCGCCCCCACAACCATCACCTTTCGCGCGTCAACCCGGTCGAGAATCCATCCTATAACCGGTCCCGCCGCACCGCCCGCGAGCGCCGACACGGCGGCCAGCGTCGAGATCCGCGCGCGCGTCCATCCGAAATACTTCAGCACCGGGATGACGAACACCCCGCCACTGTTGATCGCGCCCCAGATGAAAAACAGTGCGGTAAACAGCGCGCCAACGACGATCCATCCGCGGCGCTCGCGGCCCGTCATCTTTCCGTCCCCAATCGGCCCCTTGAACTCACCGCGCATCCTATACGATGGAAAGCGTCGCAGGCACAAGCGCCAAAAGTGCGAAGCGTGCGCGGGTCCGGTTCGCCGACGTAAAGCCCCGCCCCGGGGGGCCCGCCACGGGCGAGCGAAATGGCCTCGGCAGGATGCGACGAAACGGGCGAAGTCCGCTACACTTGAAGGTGACGATGGACGGACGTCGAACGCTCACGGTCGCCGAACTCGGAGTCGTGGATTACGAGGCGGGACTCTTGCTGCAGGACGCGCTGGTTGCCGAACGCTACGCCGACCGGCGCGACGACACGCTGCTGCTGCTCGAGCATCCGCACGTCTTCACCCTTGGGCGCGGCGGCGACGAGCGCTATCTCGCCGCGGCGCGAGGGTCCGGCGTGCCGGTCCATCGGGTGTCGCGCGGCGGACAGGTTACCTATCACGGGCCGGGGCAACTCGTCGGATACGCGATTCTCAAGCTCAGCGGGCGCGACCGCGACGTTCACGGCTACCTGCGAAAGCTCGAAGAAGCGATGATCCGCGCGCTCGGCGCCTACGGAATCGAAGCCGCGCGGCGCGACGGGCTCACGGGTGTATGGGTTGGCGAGCGCAAGATCGCGTCGATCGGCGTCGGTATCCGGCGATGGGTCACGCTCCACGGATTCGCGCTTAACGTGCGGACCGAGCTCGATTTCTTCGAGCGGATTGTGCCGTGTGGAATCCAGGGATGCCGGATGACGTCGGTCGCCGAATTGGGCCGCGCCGACGTGAGCGTGGCGGATTTCGCACAGACGATGCGCGCGAGTTTCGCGGGCGTATTCGGGTACGGACGAATCGTCGAGCAGGGCGCGGCAGCGATTTGGAGCGTGGTTGATCGCATAGCGGCTGCGGGCGAAGCTGGTAGATAGATCGATGGAAGGTATGCACCGTCCAAGCGCGGAGAACGCGCGAGAACGGGGCGCCGATAGCGATGGCTGAACGAAGACATCCCGACTGGATAAAGGTGCGTGCGCCGGCTTCTCCGGAATACGCACGCACGCGCGCACTGCTTGCCGAGATGAGGCTGCACACGGTCTGTCAGGAGGCGTGCTGCCCGAATATAGGCGAATGCTTCTCGCATCGTACGGCGACCTTCATGCTGATGGGCGACGTATGCACGCGAAACTGCCCGTACTGCGCGGTCGCGCACGGCAAGGTCCGTCCGCTCGATCCCGAGGAGCCCAGGCGCGTCGCCGAGGCCGCCGCGCGCCTCGGTCTTCAGCACGTCGTGGTCACTTCCGTCAATCGCGACGACCTGCCCGATGGCGGCGCCGGGCACTTCGCCGCGACCGCGCGCGAACTCAAGCGGGCGCTTCCCTCGGCGCGCGTCGAGGTGCTGGTGCCCGATTTCCGCGGCTCCGCGCAAGCGGTTGAGACGGTCGTCGAGTCGCCGATAGACATCTACAACCACAATATCGAGACCGTTCCGAGCCTTTACCGCACCGCGCGCCCGGGCGGCCATTACGATCTGTCGCTCGGGGTGCTGAGGCACGCGAAGAAGACGGGGCGCGCGCTTGGCCGTCCGCTGCTGACCAAGGCGGGAATCATGCTCGGGCTCGGCGAGCAAACCGCGGAGCTGATACAGGTGATGCGCGATCTGCGCGCGGTCGAGTGCGACATCCTGACGCTCGGACAATACCTGCGCCCGTCGAAGGAACATCTGCCGGTCGCACGCTACGTCACGCCGGAAGAATTCGCCGGACTTCGAGCCGAGGCGCTCAAGCTCGGATTCCGCCATGTCGAGTCCGCGCCGCTGGTGCGAAGCTCCTACCATGCGTGGGAGCACGTAAACTGATGCGCCACGCGCGAATCCCCCGCCTGCTCGATCGAAGCAAAACCGCGCGACCGGGTAACCGGCGCGCCGCCGATAGCGCGGAGCCGGCGTGAACTACTTTCCTTCCTTGAGGTCGCGCACCTCGACCCGGCGGGTTTGCAGGTAAGCATCCTGCACCGCACCGTACAGGTCGATAGCGTAGCGGTCGGCCTCTTCGAACTGATTCAGGTGCAAGGAACGGTAGTTGACCGCTTCGGCGACGGTCTCGCCGCCGCCCACCGCAAACGACATCCAGAGCGGCATGAAGTAGTACTGCGGATCCATGAAGGAATCGACGCCACGCCCTACCGCGTCGGTGATTGTCGAGGGGCCCATGAACGGCAGCATCAGGTACGGCCCGGTCGGCACGTCATAGTAGCGCAACGTGAGACCGAAGTCGTCAGGATGCTCTTTCAGGCCAAACCATTTATCGGCGGGATCGAAGAAGCCGGCGACTCCGAGCGTGGTGTTGATGCCGAAGCGGGCGACTTCCCCGCCGGCCTGGGGCAAACGAAGCTGGAAAAGATTGTTGGCGAAGCGCGGAACGAACTCGACGTTGTCGAAGAAGCGGCCGACCGCTTCGCGAAACGCCTCAGGCGCGATGTCCGCGTAGCGGCTCGCAACCGGATGCAGCACCCAGTCATCGAGTTTCAGGTTGAACGTGAACATCGCCGAGTTGAACGGTTCGAGCGGGTCCGTCTCGACGCCCTGTTCAATCGCCTGGTCGGGAGCACCTGAGGGCTGGGCTTCGGCCGAAGAGCCGCCATTGTTCGCAGCCGCACTTCCAGCCTCGGCGGCAAAAGACGGGCTCGCCAAAAGCCAACCGACGAGTATTGAGAGCGCAAGCAGGAAGATCGGTACAAGGGCTGCGCCATCCCGTCGGGTATCTGAGGTTCGTTCCATGATTTAGCGCTTTTCCCTCCGCGTTGAAGCGGTGCCACGCCCCGTGCTTTAGGCCGGCTCTTCCGCCTCAGCACAGAGTAACCCTGCAACCAAGGTGCTTCAATATATGACTTGGGTCAATCAGCGTGCTGTGAGTTTCCAAGTCGTGCAGCAAGTTCCGCTTGCTTGTTTTTCAGGTCTTGCAGCAACTTATCGAAGCCCTGATTATTCACAACACGATTAAACTGGTTGCGATAGTTCGCAATGATGCTGATGTTATCGACCGTAACGTCGTAGATGCGCCAGCCATCGTCCTTGCGATGAAGCAAATAATCCACGGGGACCGGTTGCTTGCCGTTTTGAACGATTTTGGTCATCACTTCAGCATAACCGTCGCCCTGGCTGCGCGAACTTACGACCTCCACCTGCTGACCCGAATAGTCCTGCATCCTGCTCAGGTACGAGTCCTGCACGAAAGCGGTGAACGCCTTGGTGAATTCCTCGCGTTGCTCGGGAGTGATGTTGCGCCAATGGTAGCCGAGCGCCGAGCGTGCCATCGCCCTGAAGTCGAAATTTTTATTCACGAGCTCACGGAGTTTCTGCTGACGCTGAGGCAGCGGGGTCTGGTGGTCCTTGAGCACTTCGAGCGCCTGATCGACCACCGTCTTGACCACGGTCATCGGGTCAGTTGCCGCGCGCGCTAACGACGCACTCCCGCCAACCAGGCTAAGGGCCGCGACTACCAGCGACGTCACAAGAAAAGCAGTAATCGGTCGATATGCTAGTTCCTTGCGCATAGGAGCCATCGAATCCACGGTCGATTATTTCGAGTGTTGCTGCTTGGGTTTGCCGCCGCCGTCTCCGCCTCCTGAAGCGGATCCGCTGATCAATTGGCCGATCGCCTTTTCGAGCACAAAGGCCGACTGGGTCAGGCGGATAGTATCGCCGTTCTTGAGCATGCGCTCACCGGCGCCAGGCGAGATCGACACATATTTGTCGCCTATTATGCCACTGGTCATGACCGAGGCTATCGCGTCGCTATCTACCTGTACGCCCTCGTCGATCTGGAGAGCCACGTGGGCGCGGTCGTCCTTGAGGCTGATAGCAACCACTTTGCCAACGCTTACGCCGGCAATTTGGACGCTATCCCCGGATTTTAATCCGGAAACATCGTCAAAGTTTGCGTACAGCGTATAGCTGGGCGGCGGAAAAAGGGAAAGATTGCCGAGCCTGAATGACAAAATTGCCAGCGCGGCTATGCCCGCCAGGCCGAAAAGTCCGACGATGAACTGGGTGGTGCGACTTGCGTACATTCAGCTTTTCTCAACCAAGCGTGGATGCCTCGCTCTCGTCCGCCCTGCCCGCGAGGAAATGGTCAAAGACCTCGTCATGGGCAGAGACCACCTCCTGCGGCGAGCCATAGAGCCTTACCTTCCCAAGATGCATGAATGCAACGTGATCGGATACCTCAAACACGTTCGGAACGTCGTGACTCACCATCACGACGGTGAGACCGAAACGCTGCTGCGTGTGCCGGATCAAGGCATGGATCGCGCCGGTGCGAGTAGGATCGAGACCGGTGGTCGGTTCATCCAGCAGCAGGATCTTCGGCCGATGAATCAAGGCTCGCGCCAGGGCTGCGCGTTTCTGCATCCCACCGCTGAGTTCCGACGGAAATTTCTGCTCCATCCCGTTCAATCCGACCGCCGAGAGCGTTTCGCGCACGCGCCTTGCTATTTCTTCGCGTGAAAGCCGGGTCTTCTCCACCAGCGGAAACGCGACGTTGTCAAACACGTTGAGCGAGTCGAACAACGCTCCGGCCTGAAACAGCATTCCTAACTTCTCGCGCACCGAGTTCAGAGCGCGCCCGCTTAGCTCGGCAACATCAACTCCGTCGATCACGATGCGTCCCGAATCGGGGCGCAGCAGCAGGTTCAGGTGCTTGAGCAGGACCGTCTTGCCGCATCCCGAAGGCCCCACGATAGTCGTGATGGTTCCCTGCGGAGCGTCCAGGTCGACACCGTCGAGCACCTGCTGGCGCCCGAAGCGCTTTCGCAGCGCCCGGACCTCGATTGCGTTGGCGAGGGAGGCTTCAGCCGGCTTGTCCATCTACAGTAGTACCGAGGTCATGAAGTAGTCCCACGCAAGTATAAGAACGCTGGACAGCACAACCGCTTCAGTCGTGGCGCGGCTGACCCCGGTCGCCATCCGCCGCGCGTGGTAGCCCTTGTAGCAGCAGACCCAGGTCACCACCACGCCGAAAACCAGCGCCTTGTAAAGCCCGGTCTCGATATCGTGGGCGGTCAGGTTCTGCGCGATCCCGTTAAGATAGCTACTGCCCGGCGCGCCCATCAGGCCCACGCCAATCAGGTATCCGCCCCAGATTCCGATCACGTCGAAGATCGAGGTCAGCAGCGGGAAGCTGATAACCCCGGCCAGGATTCGCGGCGACACCAGGTACTGCACAGGGTTTATCGCCATCACGGTGAGCGCATCGATTTGCTCGGTCGCCTGCATCGAGCCCAGCTCTGCCGCCATCGCGGAGCCCGCCCGTGCCGCGATCATCAAGGCGGCCAGCACCGGCCCGAGCTCTCGCACCAGCACCAGCGCCACCACCGTTCCGAGCGCTCCTTCGGAGCCGAACCGGGAAAGCGTGTTGTAACCCTGCAAACCGAGCACCATCCCGGTGAACGCGCCGATAAGCGCGATCAACATGAACGACTCGGCGCCGATGATCCTGATCTGCCGTATCGCAAGCCTGGGCTTGTAGGGCGGTGCGAACAGGCTGAAGACCGCGCTCGCCAGGAACAGGATGAAGTTCCCAAGCGCCGTGATGCTTTCGAGGATGTACTCCCCGAATCTTTCGATCAGCGTAACTATCGCCATTTGTAGCCGAGCTTCAGTCCAGAGCAATCCCCAGGCGGGAAAGCTGATTGAGCGTGTTGGTCGGCTTGCCGACTCGTACGAATTCCATCAGGTCGGCAAGCAAATCAAGATCGAGCGCGGGCCCGGACAACCGCATCACCTCGCACGCAAGCCCCCTCTGTCTGCACTCTTCCAAATGTTTCACCAGGCTGAGACGCCCGAATATGGTCGAAATCACGTCGCCGGGCGCGCGCGCGATCATATTCGTTCCGGAAAAATCGCGCGATGGGACCAGCACCACCCCGCCCTCGCCCGGTATCGCGCTGAACACCGCATCGATGTCCGCGCCGGTCACCAGAGGAATATCTGACAGCACCGTGCAGAGCTGGGTCGCGCCCGCCTCGACCAGAATCGAGGTCGCCATCCTGACCGCCGCGTTCAACCCTCGCGGGACCACCTCATCGATCTTGAGCGCGCCGCTTGCGGCCGCGATTTCGAGCAAGCTCGCGTCCGAGGAAACCACTGCGATCCGCTCGGCCTTGCGCGAAGCTAAAGCCGCCGCCAGCACGTCGCGGAACATCGCCTCGGCAAGCATCCTGCGCTCTGCGTCGGGGATGACCGGGGCAAGCCGCGTCTTTGCCAGCGCGGTATGTTTCGCGGCGATGAGAACGACTCGCACGGCATTGTTTATAACCCACCCAACCAGGCAGTCCAATGGGAAAAGCTCCGCCGTTTAACTTGGACACCCGAATGATGCTTAAATTCCCGGCGAGCGGACTTCGCCGTTCTGTCGTTTTCAGGAAGTCATAGCGAAGATCGAAAAGGAGCCTTTCATATGCCTGTCGAAGCGCGAAACCCTGCCCGCCTGGCCGCCGTGATCGGACTGGCTGCCGTGCTGTCGTTGTGCGGATGCCGCGGCGGCGAGTCGGTCCAGCAGTACCTGAGCGCGGGTGACGCCGCGATGCAGGCGACGAATCTCACCAAGGCCGAAGAGAACTACCGCAAGGCCGTCGAGCTCGCGCCCAACGACGTCCGCACCCATGTTGCGCTCGGCAACCTGTACGTCCTGGAGAACAAAAACGCCGCCGCGCAGGCCGAGTTCATCAAGGTGCTCGAGCTTAACCCGAAGAACGCCGCTGCCCATCTCTCGCTCGGACACCTTTACGCCGCGCAGGGCAAAAACGGCGACGCGGAATCGCAATATCGCGCCGCGGTCGCGCTCGAACCGACCAATCCCGCCTATCGTCTCGCCCTTGGCGGAATTCTCGCCAAGCAGGACAAGTCGGCCGAGGCGGAGGCCGAGTTTCGCACCGCGATCGGACTCGACCCCAAGGACGCGCAGGCGCATTTCGACCTCGCCAGACTTCTCAGCACCGAGCCGAACCGCTCCGCCGAGGCGGAGGCCGAATTCGCCGAGGCTCGCGCGCTGAATCCGAAGCTCGTGGTCGCCGCCCCGGCTCCGGCGCCGTCGCCAAGTCCCGCGCCGGCCGAAGCCGCGCCGCTTCCAAGGCCCAGGATTAGGCGCATCAACAAGGTCTTTTACCTGACGCACGATTCGCCGGTTTACGAGGAGCCCGACAGCTCCAGCCGCGTGGTTGCCCACGTCCATCGCAAGGGCTACGTGCGCGTGATCGGGATCACCCGCGGATGGCTGCAGATAAAGCTGCGCAGCGGAACGATCGGATTCATCCCGGTAAGTGCGGCTGAATAGGCGCGCTTAGCGGCGCAAGCCGCGTCGCACCGGAAACATCCAGCACCATTGGAGGTTAAGCGATGGCCAGTGTAGAAATCGCGACGAACGAAGTCACTTTCACCGGCAAAGCCTGCCCGATAAAGGCCTACGCCGCCCGGCCCGAAGGCGTCCATCCAAAGGCTGCGGTGATCGTGGTCCAGGAATGGTGGGGCCTCAACGAAAACATCAAGGACATCGCGCGCCGCTTCGCCCGCGAGGGCTACTTCGCGCTGGCTCCCGACCTCTACTCGCGCCAGGGCCACAAGGTCGCCACTGATCCCAACACTGCCGCCCAGTTAATGAGCGCGCTCAGGAAGGAAGACGGAATCGAAGACCTGAAGAGCGCGCTTGAGTGGCTGCGCGCGCAGAAGGAAACCTCGCAGGCGAAAATCGGCGTCACCGGCTACTGCATGGGCGGAAGCTACGCGCTGCTGCTCGCGTGCGAATCGAAGGAGATTGCCGCCGCCGCGCCGTTTTACGGCGAGATCCCGTCCGACGAAAAGCTCGCCTCGCTCAACTGCCCCATCTTTTACGCTTACGGCGAGAACGACGGATGGATTCAGCGCAGGGACGTCGATCGGCTCGCGGCGACGCTCAAAAGGCTTGGCAAGAAGGGCGAGGTGAAAGTGTACGCCGGATGCCAGCACGGGTTTTTCAACGATACGCGAAAGGACGTGTACTCGCCCGAGGCGGCCAAAGACGCATGGCAGCGCACGCTCAGCCTGTTCGCCGAAAACCTGAAGTGAACGGCTGAATGCCGCGCGCAGACGCCGGGTGGAACACGCCTTCGAGGACAGGATTCGGCTGCCGGACGGGCGGATGCTCGGCTTTGCCGAATACGGCGACCGGCGCGGGCTTCCGATAATAAACTGCCACGGCGCGATGAGCTCGCGGCTCGACGTCGCATTCGCGGCCCCGTTATGCGCCGAAAAAGGCGTCCGCCTGCTCTCGCCCGACCGGCCCGGAATCGGCCTTTCCGATCCCAGGCCGGGGCGCACGATGCTCGATTGGGCGGACGATGTGCGCGTGCTGGCTGACGCGCTCGGACTTGGACGCTTCGCGGTGTTCGGATGGTCGGGCGGAGGGCCCTACGCGTTCGCATGCGGCGCGCGGCTCGACGATCGCGTAACGAAGATCGGAACCGTGGGAGCGGTGGCGTCGCTGGAGCGGCCCGAGGCGGCCCGCCGACTCGGCCTCTGGGCGGACAGGATGCTGTTTCCGCTGGCGATGCGCGCGCCGCGAATCGCGGCGGTCGGGCTCACGATGGCGCGGCGAATTCCAGCCGAGATGCTGCGCCAGACGCTGCTCAGGGAATTGCCGTCGGCCTCCGATCGAGCGGTAATCGGCGCGCTCAGCGCAAAAGAGGCAACCGGTTTTTTTTACGAGGCGTTGCGCTCGGGGGCGCGCGGCGTAGTCGAGGATTATCGCGTTCTCGGCAGTCCGTGGGGCTTCGAACTCGGCCGGCTCAAGAGCGAAGTGATCCTGTGGCAGGGCGAGGAGGACACGCTCTCGCCGATCGAGCACGCGCACCGGCTTGCCGAGCAAATCCCGCGCGCGCGGCTTATCGTGTTGCCCGGGCGCGGCCATTTCCTGCTTCGCCCCGAGATGCCGCGCATCCTCGAGGAACTCGTTTCCTGAGACAAAAGGCCTCCGCCGGGCGCGCTTGAGCCGCGCTCGGGCGATCCCTCCCGAGGCCGTTTCGAACTCAGGCTGTCGTTCTTTTGTCGGCCGCGTCCGGTTTGTCAGTCCTTGGGAAGGGAAGTCCCTTTCCATCATCCTGAGCGCAGGCTGCCGAAGCGAAAGATCCGGCGGCCGGTCCCGGTGCGGCCGGGTCAATTCGCGTCGCGGGCCCGGAGCCGTCGTGCGCGCCTATCGTGCTATCGCTGCCAGCGTCCGGCCATCCGAGCGCCGCGGTTTCGATTCGCGGGCCGTACAGGTTGATGACGCGGCCTTCGTCGGGATGGCGCTCGCGAAGCCATCGCGCGACGATCTGCATCGGCTCCAGTTCCTCGCGCGTGACCGGGCGCGCCCTGTAGCGCTCGAAATTCTCGGCCACGAATCGCGACACTTCGCGCGCATCTTCCAGCGAGCGAAGCTCGCGGGACGCCGCGAGCCTGCCCGATAGCACGATATGCGCGGCGCGATCACGCCCGGCGCCGGTTACGATCACAAGATTGTTTTCGGTAACGACCTGGCTCAGCCGGCTTGCGCGCGAGGACAGCGCGGCAAGAGCCTCGAGCTCGCGATGGAGCCTGGCCGCTTCCTCGAAACGCATCGCCCGCGCCGCATCGTCTCTCGCGCGCGCAAGCTCACCCATCAGCGGACCGCTTCTGCCGCGCAGAAACGCGACCGCCCTGCGCACGCGCTCGGCGTACCCATCCTCGTCGATACCGAGATTGCACGGTGCCGCGCAATGGCCCATCTGCCCGTAGATGCACGGCGAGAACGATTCGTCCGGCGCAAGCTTTCCCGCGCATGTGCGAAGACCGAGCATACGCGAGAGCGCGCGCACCGAGCGCTCGATGCCCGTTCGCCCGATAAACGGGCCGGTCTGCATCACGCCCCGCCTGGCCGAGAGCCTGGTGCTGACAACGATACGCGGAAATTCGTCCATCAGGTCGAGCCGGATGAAATAGGCGGGCGCGGCAGCCTTGAGCATCCTGTTGTACGGAGGCTTGAGCTCGCGAATCAGCTTCGCCTCCAAAAGCGCGGCTTCGAGCGACGAGCGCGTCTGGCGCGTCTCGATCCTCCATACGTGGCTCACCAGGTCAGCGGTCTTCGCACTCACGCTCGAATTGAAGTACGACGCGAGCCGCTCGCGCAGCCGCCGCGCCTTGCCGACGTACAGCAGGTCGCCGCGCTCGTTGTACATCAGGTACACGCCCGGCGCCTGGGCAATGGCCGCGATTTCCTCCGCCGCGACGTGGCGTTCGATTCTTCGCCCCGCGGCACCCCGCTGATGGTCGTCGATGAGCCGGTCGAGGCGCCCGAGTCCCATCCGGCTGGCTATATCGATGAAGATCGAGAGCAGCTCCGCCGCCATCCGGGCGTCGCCGAGCCCGCGATGGCGTCCCTCGGTCGAAAGGCCGAAATGCTCGGCGAGCGCGTCGAGCCGCTTGCGTTTGAGCGAGGGCAGGAACCGGCGCGCCATCTTGAGCGTGCATAGCACCGGGTTTTCAAGCCCGATTCCGAAGATGCGGCGGAACTCGAAATCAAGGAACGAGTAGTCGAACGCGGCATTATGCGCGACCAGCACGGAATCGCCAAGAAAATCGCGAAACGCGGGCAGCACATCCTCGATCGGCGGCGCCTCGCGCACCATCTCGTTGGTTATCGAGGTAAGGCCCGTGATGAAGCGCGGTATCGGCCCGTGCGGGCGAACCAGCGTCTGAAAGAAATCCAGGATGCGCCGCCCGTGCATCCGGTACGCGCCGATTTCGATTATCGTTCCAGGGCCGGCGCGTCCGCCGGTGGTCTCCAGATCGACTACCGTGAAGCGCGCCTCGTCGAGCGGGACGCGCAAAGCCTGGTTGCGCCTGAGCGACCACAGCCCCGATGCGGCGTCGAAGACGAAGTTCGGGTCCCCATCGAGCATCGTGCGCAGCAGTCGCGCGCCGAGCTCCGGGTCGGAGCCTGCGCCGCTCAGCAGCAGACCCACCAGCTCGCCTGCCTCGGCACCTGCGGGACGCGAAGCGAGAAAAGCGTGCAGCTTTTCCCTGATTGTCACGTGATTCGCCGCCACAGGCCGACTCGAACGGCTCCCGGATTCCTCCGCCACCTTTCCTCCGCAAGGCTAAATCGCTAGCAAAGGCGCAGCCGGCGCCGCAACAAAAGAACCCCGGCGTCTTCAAGTTGCCCGCCGGAAGCCATAAAATGTGGACACACGGAGTCGACTATGGAACGCGTGGAACTGACTCGGCAATGCGAGGCTATCGAGATCCCGGCCGGAAACAAGGTCACCCTGGAAAAGGGTCTTGAAGTATTCATCACCCAGTCGCTCGGCGGAACCTACACGATACAGGTTCCCGCCTACGGCGGCCTCTACCGCATTTCCGGGAAAGATGCGGACGCGCTCGGCAAGCAGGTGCAGGAAGTCCCGGGTGCGATCGCAACCGGTGATCTCGAAGCGCTGGTATGGGAGCAGCTAAAGACCTGCTACGACCCCGAGATCCCGGTTAATATCGTGGACCTCGGCTTGGTCTACGGGATGGAAATTACGCCCGAAGCCGACGGCACCAGCCGCATCGACGTCAAGATGACGCTCACGGCGCAGGGATGCGGGATGGGCGCGTCGATCGCGCATGACGCGCAGCAGAAGCTGATGATGCTGCCGGGCGTGTCGGAAGCCAACGTCGAGCTGGTATGGGATCCGCCGTGGAATCCGCAGATGATCTCGCCCGAAGGCCGCGAACGGCTCGGCCTGGACTGAAATATCTCCGGGCCCATCGCGAAGCCGGCTCCCTTGAAATCGTCGCGCGCGTTACCCGAGCGCGTTGACAGGGGTTAGCCGGTCCTATAACTAAATTGTTTCCGGCTAAGCCATGTTCGCTATCGTAAAAACAGGCGGCAAACAGTACCGCGTCGGCGTCGGCGATCAGATCATCGTCGAACGAATCGCGGGTGATGTGGGTAGTGAAGTCGCGCTGACCGAAGTGCTCGCGGTGGGCGGTACTGAATCGCCTATCGTCGGCCATCCGACAGTTCAGAACGCGTCGGTAAAGGCGAAGATAGTTCAGCAACCGCGCGGCACCAAGGTAGTCGTCTTCAAGAAGAAGCGGCGCAAGAACTATCGGCGCAAGCACGGCCATCGCCAGGAACTGACCGTGCTCAAGATCGAGGAAATCACGCCGGGCCTTTGAGCGCCGGCGCGTCAGGTATTGCCAAACTGCGGCGCGGGAGCGCCGCCTCAACAGCAGGAGACCAGCCGTGGCGCACAAAAAAGGACAAGGCTCTACGCGCAACGGCCGCGACAGTCCAGGCCAGCGTCGAGGCGTCAAGATCTACGCTGGTGAGACCGTGAAGGCCGGAAATATTCTCGTTCGACAACTCGGTACCCGGATCCATCCTGGACCGAACGTCGGAATGGGCCGCGATTTTACCCTTTACGCCCGTATCGACGGCGTGGTTAAGTACGAGTCGTATCGCGGGGACAAGCGGCGAGTCCGGGTCGAGCCGGTGCCGGGCGTTTCATCGTCCGCCCGGGCAAACGGGTAGGCGCGGCCGCTTACGCCAAAGATTGAAGGTTGAAGGCCCTGCGGATAATCCGTAGGGCCTTCGTTTTGTAGCCGGCTGTCTGGCTCACGGAGGGAGGTTGCCATGCGATTGGGCTTAATTTCCGGATACTCGGGCGCGCAGATGGGGCTTCCGATGGACCTCATCCTGGAAGCCGAACGCGCGGGTTTCGACTCGGTGTGGACCGCCGAGGCCTACGGCTCCGACGCGGTCGTTCCGGCGGCATGGATCGCCGCGCTCACCCGGAAAATCCGGGTCGGCACGGGAATCATGCAGATGCCCGCGCGCACGCCGGCGATGACCGCGATGACCGCGATGACGCTCGACGCGCTTTCAGGCGGACGCTTCATCCTCGGTATCGGACCGTCGGGTCCGCAGGTCGTCGAAGGATGGCATGGCGTTCCCTACGGCAAGCCGCTTCAGCGTACCCGCGAGTACATCGAGATCATCCGCAAAATCCTCGCCCGCGAAGCTCCGCTTGAGTATCACGGCAAGGAGTACCAGATTCCTTACACGGGGCCGGGCGCCAGCGGCCTCGGCAAGCCGCTCAAGAGCATCCTGCACGGCCGCCACGATCTCCAGATTTACACCGCCTCGATCAGCCCCAAGGGCGTGGCGCTCGCCGCCGAGCTGGCCGACGGCGTGATCCCGGTCTGGATGAGCCCCGAGAAGTGGGAGCTTTTCAGGGCACCGCTGGCCGAGGGCTTCGCCAGGTCGGGCGGCAAAAAGAGCCTCGACAACTTCGACGTCGCGCCGTTCGTGCAGTGCGTGATGGGTCCGGACGTCGAAAAGTGCCGGATGCCGGTCAAGGGGATGCTCGCGCTCTATATCGGCGGGATGGGCGCGCGGTCGAAGAACTTCTACAACGATTACGCCCGGCGGATGGGCTATGAGGCCGAAGCGGCCAAAATCCAGGACCTTTACCTCGCCGGCAAAAAGGCCGAAGCGATGGCCGCGATACCGGACAAGCTGGTTGACGAAGTCGCGCTGGTCGGCCCGCGCGAGCGAATCATAGAACGGCTCAAGGCGTGGAAGTCCTCGCCGGTCAAAACGATGCTGATCGGTACCGCACAGGTCGAGGCGGTCCGCGTACTGGCCGAGGCGTGCCTGTGACCGCGCGGGCATAGGGACAGGCTCGGCGGCCGACGGGATGGTATCATAGTGGCCACGCGCACATGCGGTTTATCGACGAAGCCCGGGTATTGGTGCACGCCGGCAAAGGCGGCGACGGCGCAATCGCCTTCCTGCGCGAAAAGTATCGGCCTTTCGGAGGCCCCGCGGGCGGTGACGGAGGACGCGGCGGCAGCGTGATTTTCCAGGTCGACGAGGGAATGTCGACCCTGCTGGATTTCAAGTACAACCCGCGGCTCGTCGCGCGCGACGGCGAACCGGGCCGCGGCAAGCAGCAATACGGCGCCAATGCCGACGACCTGATCGTCCGCGTGCCGCCCGGAACCGTCGTAATCGACGAGGAAAGCGGCAAAGTGCTGGCCGACCTTGTCCTTCCCGGCGCCTGTGCGGTAATCGCCCAGGGCGGCGAAGGCGGAAAGGGCAACATGCACTTCGCCTCGCCAACCCGGCGCGCGCCGCGGATTGCGACACCCGGCAAACCCGGGGAACATCGATGGGTCCGGCTGGAACTCAGGCTGGTCGCCGAAGCCGGGCTGGTCGGCCTTCCCAACGCGGGGAAATCCACGCTGCTGCGCGCGCTGACTGCCGCGCGGCCCAAGGTTGCACCCTATCCTTTCACAACGCTGACGCCGAATCTCGGCCAGGTCTTCGTCTCGGACGAAGAAAGTTTCTCGCTGGCCGACATCCCTGGCCTTATCGAGGGAGCGCATCTCGGCCACGGCCTCGGAATCAGGTTTTTGCGCCATCTCTCGCGCACACGAGTTTTGGTTTACGTGCTTGACGCGACCGTAAGTCCCGGCGACGATTTCAAGGTCGTTCGCCGCGAGCTCGAAGCCTTCGATCCCGCGCTGCCCGGACGTCCGGCGATAGTCGCGCTCAACAAGATGGACCTCGTCGCCCCCACCGAAGCCGCTGCGATAGTAGAGGCGGTCGAGAAGGCGACCTGTCTCAAGGTGTTTCCGATATCAGCCGACAAACGGACCGGCCTGGAACCGCTGGTCAAGGCACTCGCCGCACAACTCAGGCATCTGGAAAGGCATTGCGAGTGTCCCAGCTGACCTACAAGCAGCGGCTTCTGGAGCGGGTGCGCCGGGTCGTCGTCAAGGTCGGAAGCGCCGTGCTCTCCGACAACGGCGGCCTTAATAGCAGCGTGATTGCACATCTGGCCCGGGACGTGGAGCGCGTGATTCACGACGGTCGCGAGGTAATCCTGGTTACCTCGGGCGCGATCGCGGCGGGACGCGCGCGGCTGGGCGCAAGCGCGGGCGCCTCGATGGCGGCGCGGCAGGCCGCGGCCGCGGTCGGGCAGATAGAATTGATGGCGATGTGGGCGAGCGCGTTTGCCCGCCACGGCAGGACCGTCGCCCAGATCCTGCTCACGCACCAGGACCTTGCAGAGCGCAGCCGGCGCAGAAACGCGACCCAGACGATTAACGCGCTGCTTCAGGCGGGCGTCGTCCCGGTAGTCAACGAGAACGACACCGTAGCGGTCGAGGAGATAAGGCTCGGCGACAACGATACGCTGTCCTCGCTGGTCGCCTCGATGGTGCAGGCTGAGATGCTGATCATCCTGAGCGACGTTGAAGGCGTGCTGACCGGGGACCCGCGCAAACGTCCCGATGCCCGATTGGTGCCGCTTATCGCCGACCCGGAAGCGGACATGAAGGGGCTCGTGGTGGAAAGCAAGGGACCGCTCGGAAGCGGCGGGATGGCGGCAAAGCTGAACGCCGCGCGACAGGCCGCGCGCGCCGGAATCACCGTGGTGATCGGTCCGGGGCGCAAGGACGCGACCATCCAGGCGGCGCTCGATCCCGCGCGCGAGGTCGGAACGCTTATAATTCCCGCCGGCGCCCGGCTCGCCAGCCGAAAGCATTGGATCGCCTTCGCACTGCGGCCGCAGGGCTCGCTCGGGCTCGATCATGGAGCGGCCGAAGCGCTGCGCAAAAAGGGCAAGAGCCTGCTTCCTTCGGGCGTGCGCGAGGTGCATGGCGAGTTCGCGGGCGGCGACTGCGTAAGCCTGCTCGATCCCGAGGGCGTCGAAATCGGGCGGGGACTGGTAAACTATCCCGCAGCCGACGTTGTGCGTCTAAAAGGACGCCAGTCGCGCGACATCGCGCGGATTCTCGGCTACAAGGTGGCCGACGAAATCATCCATCGCGATAATTTCGTTCTGCTTGAGGAACTTCGATGAGGCTCGAGGAGGAAATCCTCTCCCTGCTGAAAAAAACCCGCGCAGCCGCAGCGTCGCTCGCGCTTTGCCCGACCGAGCGCAAGAACCAGGCGCTGCTTGCGCTCGCCGCCGCCCTGCGGGCGCAAACCGGCTCCATCCTCGAAGCCAACCGCCGCGACCTGGAAAACGCGCGCGCGGCTGGCCGAACCGGAGCGTTTATCGAGCGTCTCACGCTGAGCGAGGCGCGAATCGAAGCGCTCGCGAAGAGCGTCGAGGAAGTGGCAGCGCTCCCCGACCCGGTCGGCGAGATAATCGAGCAATGGCGGCGGCCGAATGGGCTTCAGATAAGCAAGGTCCGGGTGCCGATCGGGGTCATCGCGGTCATCTATGAGTCGCGGCCCAATGTTACGATCGACGCCGGCGTGCTCACGGTCAAGGCTGGAAACGCAGTCGTGCTGCGCGGCGGCAAGGAGGCGCTTTTGACGAATTCGCGGCTTGCGACGCTGCTCGCGGACGCGCTTTCGAATGCGGGTATCGAGCCTGCGGCTGCGACGTTTATCGAAAACCCCGACCGCGAGGTGATCCAGATCCTGAAACGCCATCCCGAGGCGATAGACCTGATAATCCCCCGCGGAGGCGGCTCGTTGAAGGAGGCGCTCCTGGGCTCCGCAGTGCCGCTGCTGCCTCATTTCGACGGTATCTGCCATACCTACGTGGACAAGGCCGCCGACCTCAAGATGGCCGAGGAAATCTGCTTCAACGCAAAGTGCAGCCGGCCCTCGGTGTGCAACGCGATGGAAACGATGCTGGTGCATCGCGAGATCGCGCCGGCGTTTCTGCCCGCGATGGCGGCGCGCCTTTCGCGCGCCCAAGTGGAGATTCGCGGCGACGAGCGCGTCGTGGAACTCGTGCCGGCCGCGCGCCCGGCGACCGAGGCGGACTGGGACACCGAGTACCTCGACCTCATTCTCTCCATCAAGATTGTCGATTCGCTCGACGAGGCGATCGGCTTTATCGCGCGCCACGGGTCGGGACTGGCCGACGCTATCGTGACCGCCGATCGGGAAGCCGCCGCGCGCTTTGAACGGGAGGTGGATTCAGCTACGGTCTATGTGAACGCCTCGACTCGATTCACCGACGGGTTCGAATTCGGTTTTGGCGCGGAAACCGGGATTTCGACCAACCGGTTGCACGCGCGAGGTCCGATGGGCCTTCGCGAGTTGACGACTTACAAGTACGTTGTCCGGGGAACCGGCCAGGTTCGCGGATGAGGCTCTGTAGGGAAAACCCCGACGGGTTTTGATGGGCGGATGCGGGTAGGTCTGTTCGGCGGAAGTTTCAACCCGATCCATTTCGGGCATCTGCGCGCTGCCGAAGAGGTGCGCGAGACGATGAATCTCGACCTCGTCTATTTCATTCCCGCCGCCTCGCCACCGCACAAGGCCGAAGGCGAGCTTGCTCCCGCCGAGCATCGGCTCGCGATGGTGCGGCTGGCGACCAAAGGCAATCGCCATTTCATGGTCTCGGACGTGGAAGTCAGGCGCTCAGGCAGATCGTACACAATCGACACTGTTCGCTATTTTCTTTCCACGCTCAGGCAGGCAACCCTCTTCCTCCTGATGGGAACCGACCAGTTCGCTGAGCTGGAGACGTGGAAGGAATGCGACGAGCTGACGCGGCTTTGCAATATTGTCGTCCATACCCGGCCCAGAGAAGGCGAGTCGGGACCGCCGAAAATTTCCCTTGCCGCCCTGGAGCATTTTGGTTACATTAAGAAACAGGATCACTACGTGAACTCGAGCGGTCAGACGTTATCTTTCGTTCAGACCACGTTTTTTCCGATTTCCGCCACCGAAATCCGCCGCAAGCTTCAGAAGGGCCTGTCTATCAATTATCTGGTTCCGGTAGACGTGCTCGATTACATCACCCGCCACGCGCTCTATTGACGGACCATCGCCTGCTGATGCGCTTAGTTTCAATCGCCCTGCCAACCCAGGTTTCCACACGGTGACTTCGCTGGATAAGGCGTTTGCGCTAGCACAAGCCGCGCTCGACAAGAAGGCCTACGATCTCGTCCTGCTGGAGGTCGAACACCTGAGTTCGGTTGCGGATTACTTCATTATCGCGACCGGACGCTCGGACGTGCAGGTCCAGGCGATAGTGCGAGGAATCCAGGAGCGGATGGAGCGCGAGAAGGTTCGCCCGCTGTCGGTCGAGGGCCTTCCGCACGCGCACTGGGTCGTGCTCGATTACGACGACGTCGTGGTGCACGTGTTCTTCGAAGCGGCGCGCGAGTTCTACCGGCTCGAAAGGAACTGGGTTGACGCCCAGGAAGTAGAGCTTCCCGAACCGATCCGTTCCCAGGCGAAAGACTTGCGGCTCTCCGCCGCCTCCGCAACCGGATAAAAGGCGCCGCTTGAGTTCCGCGCGCGGTCGGCAACGGGGCCGCCTTGCGCGGGCCCAGTTATCAAGGTTTCAGTTGTCTTCAGGTCCTGGAATCGCGTCACGCGGACATACATAAACCGCTGCCGGCGCGCCCAGGATCGACACCTGAAGGACGCGCGAGGGCTTGAACATCCCGTCGCGCCAAAGCTCGCGCATCAAACGCGTCTCCGCCGTCAGCAGAACCATCACGCCGCCCTTTTTCAGCACCCGCGCAAATTCGGCCAGAAGCCGCGGGTAAAGGCGCCGGTTCGCGGCGTGCGAGCCGTGCTTGATGCCCCACGGCAGGTTGGTGACGATTTTCGTCACGCTCGAATCGGCCAGCGGCAACGCAACCGCATCCCATAGCCGAAGCTCGATCGGCTTGTAGCGAGGACCGATGTTCTCGCGCGCCGCATCGAGGATCTTGCGATCGCTGTCGCCCCCCAGCAGCATCCCGTAACGGCCCAGGTGCGCGCGCTCGATAAGCACGGTCCCCGCGCCGCACATCGGGTCGAGCACCACGTCGTCCTCGCACGGCCCGGAAAGCCATCCGAGCGCTGCGGCAACCGACGGGCGAAGCGAGCCCGGCAGATGGGCGATTTTGTACTCGCGATGGCGCATCCGGTCGTCCGAGAGCCTGACCGCAAGCATCCACTCGTCTTCGATCATCGTAGCCCAGAACTCGACGTCGGCAGCGGCTTCGTCGAGACGCCAGGTATGGTCGCCGCGGCCCGGGATTGCGGTTTCGATCGCCCGCTTCAGTTCGGTCCGAAGGAACTCGTGGTCGCCGACGAGGCGCGTGACCACCTTGAAGCGCAGACGGCGTCCGCCCCGGCTTCCCGGCGTCAGCTTGACCCTGGCGTGGAGCGCTTCCTCGAGGTAGAGCGCGGTGCGGACCGAAGATTCGATCTTCTCCAGCGAGGCTCTGGTCGGAGCAAGCCCCCGCCGATAGCAGATCAGGGCGAAAACGTCTTCGGCGAGGCGAAGCGTGGAGAGCTTGTCGGGGCGCGGTGCGGAAAAGACCGCCATCCCTGCCCGCTGCGGGACCGTGCGAAAACCGAGCAGTTGGGCGCCTTCAACCCGGGCGGCGATTTCCTCCCACGCGAGGGTCTCGAAGCCCGGCTGGGTTTGGACGATATACACGTCGCGGCCGGCCCGAAGCGGCTGCCTTGCGGGCCCTTTCGGGCGCGGCCGCATCGCCGTCGGCTCGCCGACTCGCGGGCGCGCGCGTGCAGCCGGCTCGTGGCCCGGCTTTCGCGGCGGGCGTCTTCCGGGAGGCCGGCTCGGACGCCGGAACGTCACTTGGCGCGCGCTACGTAGGCGTGGGTTTCGGTGTTGATCGTGATGGTTTCACCCTCATTGACGAAGTGGGGAACCTGCACAACGAGCCCGGTCTCCAGGGTCGCTGGCTTGAGGGTGTTTGTGACGGCCGCGTTTTTCATCCCCGGCTCGGTCCGGACCACCTTCAGGTCGACAGTCTTGGGAAGAGTCACGTTGAGCGGGGTGTTCTCGTAGAACTCGACCTCGACCTCCATGTTGGGAGTCAGGAATCCGATGGCATCCTCGATTAGCTCACGGGGAATCGTGATCTGGTCGTAGGTTTCGGTGTTCATGAAGTGATACAGCTCGCCGTCTTCGTACAGGAACTGCATCTTGACCTGGCTCAGGATCACGCGCTCGACGCGATCTTCGGAGCGGAAGCGGTTTTCGGTCTGGCTTCCCGTCTTTACGTTGCGCAGCTTGGTCTGCACCATCCCGCGCCAGTTTCCCGGCGTGATGTGCGAAATGGTCATTACGCGCCAGAGATCGCCGTTGTATTCGAGGACCATCCCCGGCCGCAGTTGGGTCGCTTGAATGAGCATAATTCTCGTTGGAGCCTAACGCTTAAAGTAAGAATTCTACCGGGCGTTGCCAAGGGTCACAAGCCTGCCCCGCCGCACGCCCGGGCTGGATTCGGCACCGTCGGCGGCAAATCAACGCAATCGAAAACAGCGACCGGGAAATCGTTCCGCGTGTTGGCTATTTCTCGCCTTCCCAGTAATCGACATCCGCGTCGGCACGCAGGCTCTTGGCGAGGGTGCGCCTGTCCTTGGGTCCGCCCGGCGCCGCACCGGCCACAATTCCAAGCTTGTTCGAGTCCGGATAAACGGTAACCTCCGGCTCGAGCATCGTCGAGATGCAAAGGTAACGAAGTACGTGAGCCGACGTATTGATCAGCCGATGCGCGGCGTTGGCGGCCGGCAGAAGCGCGACATAATCACCGCGCCTGACCGCTATCTGCCGCTCGCCGAGCCGAAGCGTGCCCTCGCCGTCCAGGATGTAGAGCGCCTCCTCGTTGGCCGTGTGATAATGCGCCGGGAATGCGCTCTTGCCAGGGGCGAGTTCGAACAGCGAGCATCCGAGCTTTTCGCCGCCAGCCGCCGCGCCAAGCTGTTTGCGCCGGCAGTGAAAATGCTCTCCGTGGCCGGATTCGGTCCATGGTAATTCGTCCTGCTGGATGACGTTGGTTCGAGCTTCCACCGTCGAACCTCCTTTCGGGCTTTCGAAAAAGCAGCGGAAATCTCCCACTGCTACCTGGACACTTGCCCGAAACCTATCGCGGGATTACGGCTTTTGCAATCAACATATGTCGATAAATCATCAACATATATGCAGTTATATGCGGACGCGGGCGAACGGCAATGGCTGGAACAGCCTGCGGCTCAACCCGCAGGTGCGCGAGGGCGCTACGGGATGATCGAGCGCCACCACGGAGTGCCAGGCGCGTTCGGATATCCGTAGGGCGACCCGTAAGGACGCGGGGCGTACGGGTTGACGCTCCCGTATGGATTTACCCCATAGGGGTTCGCGCCGTAGGGATTGGCGGGATACCCGTAGCCGTAAGGAGTCGCGTAAGGGTTGATTCCGTAAGCGTACGGATTGACGCCGATCGGGGGATTGGTTCCGAAGACGCGCCCGCTCGCCGAGCTTACGTCGAACGGGGAGGCCACGAAATTGTTGTGGCGATCGAAGACCCGGATCGACGCCTCCTTGCCGAGCATCGTGAACGCCACGTCAAAGGAAGTGTACTGCCCGGGCGTGATCGGTATCGGCTTGACGAGCCTGCCGTCCACGTAAATCCCCGCCCGCTGGATACCCGAGCCCGCTATCTGTCCGACCACCTGGTAGGTGTTCGGCTGCGAGGTGGCGAGCACGCCAAGTATGTTGATCTGCACGTCGGCCAGTTCGGACGGCCCGGTCGGCGCACCAAGATGCGCCTTGCGCCTCTTGTGGCTCGGGATCTCCGCGATGTTCGGCGTGCCCGAGGCGACCTCCATCGGGGTGGTTGCGCTGCTGACCCCGGGGCCCGGACCGATTTCAATAAGCTTGGAGGTGCTTTCGGCGGACGGCGCGGCGATTGCCGCCTCGGGCGCGACCAGGGCCTGAGCGGTGCGCCCCGAAGCGTCGGTCACGCGGATTGCGTCGCTCGCCGTCACGTTCAGGAGCTTGAAGTTGAAATTGATCCGTTGCTGGCCCGTGGTGTCGCCGAGCTGGATCCCGTGCAGCAGGTTGTCGCCTTCGTAGATGCCGGCACTCTTAAGGTCGGTGCCCTGTATGTAGCCCAGCACGCGCACGCCGCCGCCCTCGAACACGCGTGAGGTGATTTTCACTTCCGGCGCCGCCCCAAGCATGGCGCGCTCCTCGGCGGGCGGCGGGACGTCGGTTTTGCCGCTTGCGACGGGCGCGGCGGCCTTCCGGTGCGACGGCGGCACGTCGTGTTCGATCGAGGCGAGCAGCGTTTTGATCGCGGTCCATCGCGCCTGGTTCACGACCCCCGGATGCTTCGCGATAACCTGGTCGACTGACCGGCGGTCCGCGACCAGCGCGGCCATCGCCTGTGAAGCGGCCTCGCTGTCGCCCCTGCCCAAAGCGGCCGCAAGGGATTGGGCGTCCCCGGCGAAGCTCGCGACAGCGCCCTGGGCGTCGGACGCTCCGGGGGCGGAGCTTGCGCTCAGGTTGTTGAGCATCATGAACGCCGTGTCGCTCAGGCGCTGCGCATCCTGGGCGTCGTCGGCGCGGACCGCGGCCGGAAGCAGCGTTAGCGCGGCACACAAGAAGGCTATCGCGGCAATCGCAAATCCCGGCTGAATCAGGCGCCGGCGGTCCGAACTCGCGATTTCGGATTGTGATGCCGTATAGCCTCCCAGTTCACGCCTGCTGCTTGTACTTCTCAGCCGTGCGCTTTATCTGCCTTGAGAGCTTGATGAAAACCTCGCCCTCGTCGTAAATGAACAGCACAAGGGCGCCCGCAACGCCAATTATCAGCCCCAAGAGAAACGCTCCCATTTCTCCCTCCGTTTCAGTAGTCATCATACGCCAGAGAGGTGCTGTGAAAGAACACCTAAAACGGTCAAGGCATCCGCTGGCCTGGCGCGATGACAAGCAAGAGTGAACCCCGGAGCCGCAAACGAGGCAAGCCGGGCTTGCGTCGGCGGCTCAAGTCACCTTGAGTAGCGGCTCTGGTATTTGTTAGAAGGTGAAATTGGTCATCAGGTTTAGTTTATTCCCACACGGTGAACGGTTCCGGCTACCATAACGGCGAAAAAGGCGCCTCGCCCGCTCGCCCGTGTCATGTGCTTGGCGAGGGTGCGGGTTTTCGCATTCTCGACGAGCGTATGGTCGTCCGAATGACCGGCGAGGACCGCGTCGCCTTCCTGCACGGGATGTGCAGCGCTGACGTCAAGGGCGCAAGGCCGGGTTCGATTTTGCCCGGCCTCTTCCTGACCGAGCACGCGCACGTAATCGGCGACTTTTTCCTGTGGGTGCTCGAAGATTCCCTGATCGTCGAGACGGGACGTACGCAGTGGCCGCGCGCGCGTGAGCATCTGGAGCGTTTCCTGGTCGCCGACGACGTTGAGATCGAGGAAACGGGGCTGTGCGTTTTAGATGTCGAGGGACCGAAGGCAGGCGAAGTCGTGAGCCGGGCGGGAATCGCCGAAGCGGGAGCGCTCGGGCCGTGGAGATGGGCGAAGACCCCGGCGGGGTTTATCGGCCAGGTGCCGCGGTTCGGAGCACCGGCCTGGTCGCTGCTGGCCGGGCGCGCGGCGCTCGAGCAGGTTGGGAGCGCGCTTGCCTGCGCGGGAGCGGTGGCGATTGAGGCACGGGCGCTCGAGGCGCTCAGGGTGGCAAACGGCCTGGCGTCGGTCGGCGTCGATACCGCGGAGAAGACGATCGCGCTCGAAGCGCGGCTGGAACGCGCGATCTCGTTTAACAAGGGATGCTACGTCGGCCAGGAAACGATCGAGCGCGCAACCGCGCGCGGAGCGCTCAAGAAACGGCTTTTCGGCCTCAAATTCGCCCGCGAGATCGCCCCGGGCGCCGCGCTGCTTCTTGACGGCAGGGAGGTCGGACGCGTAACCAGTTCGACTGTTTTTCCCGGGCTGGGCGCGATCGGCCTTGCGATCTTGCATCACAGCGCCTGGGCGCCGGGAACCGTGCTTCGCGCGCACGGCGAAAACGGAGAGACAGCGGCGGTCGTAAGCGAGCTGCCGTTCGACAATAATTGAAAGAGCTGGCACCGGTCGCCTTCAAAAACGCCGGGGCAAAGTCAGGAAAAGCTGGAGGATAGGACAAAAAATGGCCAACGTTCTCGGAAAGCGTTACATGTGCGAGAAGTGCGGCACCGAGGTGCTTTGCAACAAGGGCGGTACCGGCACGCTCGAATGCTGTGACGGGCAGATGAAGCTGAAGGAAGCGAAGCCGCTTCCTTCGTCGGACTAGCAGGCCGTTGATAAGTCACCGCCCGCTTCCTCTCTCTTCTCCGCCCCGCAAAAGAGCCGGGCAGAAGATTGAGGAAGGAAAACGCAGGGTGTTGGGACCGTGCTTTCACTCAGATTGTGTTTCCCGTCTTTCTCAACACCCCGCCCGAAGCCGGCGTGTCCGCCGCTTCGGGAGCCTTTGGCTTCAAAACCAGGGCGAACCGGAGGACCTGGCCGGCCATGACGACTGAGAAGGTCGACCTGGTCCTCCACGAAGGCGTGATTCTCGGCCATCCCGAGAGCGATTCGGTCGCGATCCTGGATGGGCGTATCTTCGCCCACGGAAAGTTTGCCGATCTCAAGGCCCATATTGGTCCGCGCACCCATCTTTTGAAGCTCCAGGGACGAAGCGTCGTCCCCGGCTTCATCGATTCGCATGTCCATTTCCTGGAATCGGCCTCAGCGGCGACCGGCGCGACGCTGTGGCGATGCCGCACGCTCGGAGATCTGCTCGGTGAGCTCAGGCTTGCGGCGGGCAGGACGCCGCCGGGCAACTGGATACGGGCGTTCGGCTGTGACGAAACACTGCTCCAGGAGCGGCGCGGGCCGACGCGCGCGGAACTCGACCAGTCGGTGCCGAAGAATCCGCTTCGGCTGCGTCACCAGACGCTGCATGCCTCGTGGCTCAATTCGCGCGCGATAAAGGCGCTCGGGATCGAGGACCCGGCTTTTAAGCCGCCCGAGGGGGCGGTCATCTATCGCGACGCCACTGGACGCGCAACCGGTTTCGTGGTCGGGATGGAGCAATGGATCACCAGCAAGCTCCCGCTGGTGACAGCCGCCGAGGCGGAGGCGCGCGCGCGGATCATGAGCCGCGAGCTTTGCGCGGTGGGCGTAACTGCTTTCACCGACGCAACCGCCCGCAACGACGCCGCGCAGGTGAGCCTTTTCGGGGGCTTCGTGTCTTCAGGCGCGATATGCCAGCGCGTCGCCCTGATGCTCGGCGCGCGGCATCTCGACTCCGCCGAGAGCGCCTTTGCCGCGGCTCGCAAGGCGAATCTTCGAATCGCGGGAGCCAAGTTCCTGCCCGGACGCGCGGGCTACGATCGCCGAACGCTCAGGTCTGCAGTTCGCCGGGCGCTTTCGCTGGGGATGGATTGCGCGTTCCACGCAACCGAAATCGAGGAACTCGACGCGGCGCTGGAGGCGCTCGAAGGCGCTCGGGCCGACACCGCGAACGATCCGCGGGCGCTGGCGGCGGTCGTGCGAATCGAGCATGGCGGAGTGATACCGCCGGACTATATCGAGCGCCTGCGAGCCGTCGGCGCGTGGGTCGTCACCAACCCGGGTTTCATCTACTACCGCGGCGCCAAGTACGCCGAGGAGCCGGGCCTGCTGCCGCATCTGTACCGCCTGCGGAGCCTGGCAGAGGCGGGCATCCCGCTGGCCGCCGGAACCGACTCGCCGGTCACGCCCGCAAGGCCGCTGGCCGCGATCGCAGCAGCCATATCCCGCACCGCGCTGGAGGGGATGCAGCTTGGCGCGGAGGAAAGTATCGGCGCGGCCGAGGCCTTTTCGCTGTTCAATGCCGAGGCGGCCCGTCTCGCGCGTCTGGAGGCGGGAACTATGAGGCCGGGCGCGCTCGCCGACCTGGTCGTATTGCCAGCCGATCCGCTTCGCGTCCCCCCGGCCGACCTTATGAGTATGGCGGTGGACATCACGCTGGTCGGCGGGCGTATAGTGTATGAGAGGGGACGGCCGGCGGTCGCCAACAGCGCGAGCGCGGACCTGCTGTCGAGTTGAGTTTCAGGGCGATTGCTTGACGCCCGCCGTTTTCACCATTCACCGCCATGGGCCGAGAGAATTCCGGACGGTCGCAAACCGACGGATCGCCGAGCGTGTTGTTCGACAAGCGCGACGGGATCGCGTGGGTCACGCTCAATCGTCCCCGCCAACTGAACGCCTACAACATGGCGATGCGGGACGAGCTGTTCCAGGTGCTGGAGGCGGTTCGCGACGATCCGGAAGTGCGCGCGATGGTGCTGGCGGGAGCGGGAAGCTCGTTCTCTACCGGCGGCGATCTGACGGAGTTCGGCTCCGCGCCCTCGCCGATAATCGCGCGATGGGTGCGGTTTCGGCGCGACGTATGGGGCCGGATGAAGGCACTGCCGGTTCCTACCGTCGCGGCGTGTCACGGCTTTACGGTCGGCGGCGGACTGGAGATGGCGCTTTTGTGCGACGTCGCAATCGCGGCCGACGACACCCGTATCTGCCTGCCCGAAACCGGCGTCGGGATGATCCCCGGAGTGGCCGGCACGCAGACCGCTTCGCGGCGGCTTGGGCTTGGCCGCGCGCTCGACCTGTGCATCACCGGGCGTTGGATTGACGCGCCGCAGGCGCTACTTGTAGGTTTGGTCGCCGAGGTCGTTCCAGCGGCCCGTCTCGAGGCGCGCGCGCATGAGCTGGCGCACGCCCTGGGCCGTCTCCCCAGAGGGCTTGCTCATGCAATCAAGGTTGCCGTATGGGAAGGGATGGATCTGCCGCTGCGCGACGGGATCGAGCTGGAGCGGCGTCTTGCCGAAGGGCACCGCTCGGTTGCGACGCAAAAGGAGAAATTTGGCGCCACTGGCAAAAACCGCAGGCGTCCCAATACGTTGGCATCGGCTTCTAGGAGGTCACACGGTCTGTGAACACAGTCAACTTCGTCACGATTCCAGCCTCGATCGTCCCGGACCAGGAAATCGTGGTTTTCGAGCAGCGGCGTCTCAACTACGCGCAACTGAGCGACACTATCAGCCGCTTCTGTGCGGTCTTCAAGCAAATGGGACTTAAGCCCGGGGACGTCGTGGCCGCTCTCGATACCAACTCCGACCGCTACGTGGCGAGTTACTACGCGGCCGCCAAGGCCGGCCTCACCTTCCTGCCGCTCAACTACCGGGCCAAGGAGCAGGAACTCGAGTACATGATCAATACCGCCGGGACCAAGACTCTCCTGGTCGGTGACCGCTACCAGGAACTGGTCGCGAGGATCCGTCCGCGCCTTGTCGTGAAGGACACGCTGTCGCTCGGCGAGGACGGCGCAACGATGAAGCGGCTGGCCGAGCTTGCGCAGACGGTCGAGCCCGAGGAATCCGAGGCCGAGGTTGACGACGATGACGTGTCGGTCCTGATGTACACCAGCGGCACAACCTCGCTGCCCAAGGGAGTGATGCTCCGTTACCGCGACTTTACCGCCTACGTCACCGCCAATGTCGAGATGGCGGACGGGAGCGACCGCGGAGTCGCCCTGGTGTGCGTGCCCTTCTATCATATCGCGGGAACCACCGCGATGATGACCAATATCTGGACCGGCCGTCGCCTGGTCATCATGCCGCAGTTCGAACCGAAAACCTGGCTCAAGCTGGTCGAGCGCGAGAGAGTCACGCACGCCTTCGTCGTCCCCACGATGATGAAGATGTTGCTCGACGACCCGTCGTTCACGAAGACCGATCTTTCCAGCCTGACCAACCTCGCCTACGGCGGCGCGCCGATGCCGATCCAGGTTATCCGGCGCGCGATCGAGATGTTCCCGAAGAACGTCGGCTTCGTTAACGCCTACGGCCAGACCGAGACGACCTCCTCGCTCACCGTTCTCGGCCCCGAAGACCATCGCATCGAAGGCACTCCCGAGGAGATTGAGCTCAAGCTCAAGCGGCTTAACTCGATCGGCCGCCCGCTCCCCGACGTCGAAATCAGGGTGCGCGACGAGGACGGGAACTTCCTGCCCCCGGGCCAGGTCGGCGAGATCTGCATCCGCACCCCCCGGATCATGAAAGGCTACGCCGGACGCGAGGACGACGCGGCACTGCCTGACGGATGGCGCGCGACGGGCGATCTCGGATGGGTGGACGAAGAAGGTTACGTGTTCTTCGCCGGGCGCAAGGACGACATGATCATCCGCGGCGGCGAAAATATCGCGCCGGCCGAAATCGAAACCGTTCTGATGAGCCACCCGGGGGTCGAAGAGTGCGCAGTGATCGGCGTGCCGTCGGTCGAATGGGGACAGACGGTCAAGGCTTTCGTCGTGCCGCGCAAGGGCGCCACCCTGGATCGCGCGGAACTCATCGACTTCTGCCGAAAACGCCTGGCCAGCTTCAAATGCCCGGAGACGATCGACTTCATCGACGAGCTGCCGAAAAATCCGCTTGGCAAGATTCTCCGCAAGGAGTTGCGCAAGAGCGCCTGAGCAGCCGCCGGGCAAATCACGGACTTGATCATGGCTCGCGCCCACAAAACCGCCGCGCGCTCCGCGCTTGGCGAGGCCCGCGTCGCGGTGACCGAGCGTGACGGATGGGTCGAGGCAACCCTCGACCGTCCCGCGCAGGGTAACCGCGTGAGCGCCGCAATGGGTTACGAGCTGATGGCGCTCTGCGAGCGGGTCGAGGACGACGACAGCGTCCGCGCACTCGCGATACGCGGCGCGGGGAACTTGTTCTGCGAGGGTTTCGAGCCGGATGTGGATCCGAACCTGGTTGAATCGCTCGCCGCTGTCACCAAGCCGACCGTCGCAATCCTAAACGGCGACGCGCGCGACGAGGGACTTGAACTGGCGATGGCGGCAGATATCCGGATCGCGATACGCGGCGCGCGTTTTGCCCTGACGCAGCCCGAGCGCGGCTTGATTCCGCGATTCGGCGCGACTCAGCGCCTGCCGAGGCTCTGCGGTATCGGCAACGCTCTTCGGATGCTGCTCGCGGGCGCGGAAATCGACGGTACGGAGGCGATGCGAATCGGGCTCGCGACCTACCTGGCCGCGAATCCGCGCGAACTCGCCCGGCTCCGCGGCGAAGTCGCCCACGCTATCCTGACGCGCGCGCCGATAGCTGCCAGACTGGTCAAGGAAGCCGTCCGCAAGGGCTACGACATGACGCTCGACCAGGGCATAAGGCTTGAGGAAGATCTCTATGCCCTGCTACAAACCACAGCCGATCGCGCCGAAGGCGTGCGCGCATTTTTGGAAAAACGCAAACCCCTTTTCAGGGGCGCGTGAATATCCCGAAGATCTAAAACGGAAGAGGAGGCGCCACCGAATCCTACGATGGCTAACCAACTGGGTAAGGTTTACGTCTGCAGCAAGTGTGGTTCGCAGGTAATTGTAACCAAGGGCGGAGCCGGCACTCTCAAGTGCTGCGGGGCCCCCATGGAACAGAAGAAGTAGCCCCGGTTCGAGAACCGCGGGCGAGGCGCCGATGGACTCAAGGGCATTCGTACGGCAGTTGCTCCGCGAGAACGATGAGCTTATGGCCAGGCTCAGGCCCGCCGAGACCCTCATTGCCGAAGCGGGCGACGACCTCGCCCCGAAAAGACTGCTTCGCTTCGCTCTCAAGAACGAAATCGAGGCAACCGAAATAGCCGCGCTTTGGATACCGTTGGCGGGAAGCACGAGGCTCAAGCTCGCGCTTGCGCGCCAGGCGGGCGACGAAGCGCGCCACTACCGGCTTATCGAAGAGCGGCTCGGCGAACTCGGCGACGATCTCGCCGGGTTCGACCCGCTCGCCGCCGGTTACAGCCCGCTGTTTCACTATCTTGGCGGACTGAAGACTGACGTCGAGCGGGTGGCCGCGGGCCAGTTCACGCGCGAGGCGATCGCGCTGGTCAAGAACGCGCAGTTCATCGAACTGTGCGAGAAGGTCGGCGACGGCAAGACCGCGCGCCTGTACCGCGAGGTGATTCAGCCGGACGAGCGCTTCCACCATGAGCTTGGCGCGCGTTTCCTGGCCGAACTTGCGACCGACGAAGGCGCGCAGGCCCTTGCCCGCGCCGCGCGGCTTCGCACCCTGGAGCTTGCCGAAGAGCTTCAGTCGCTCGCCTACCATCGCCAGAAGGTCCATCATGCGCCCGGATGCTAGAGGCGCGGACCGAAGCGCCGCGCGACGATTTTCATGATAGCCGCGCTTGTCATCGGACTTGTCGCCGGATGGCTGACCGGCCTTTTGATGCGCGGCAGGGGCTACGGGATCGTCGTCGATATCCTGCTCGGGCTTATCGGAGCGGTGGTCGGGCGATGGATCTTCGGGATGCTTGGAATCGCCGCGATGGGTGCGACGGGGTATCTCGCGATGTCCACGGTGGGTGCGATACTGCTGGTCGCGCTCGTGCACGCGATAAGGAAAATCCTCTAACCCGGCCGGCACCTGCGCTCTCACTCTTGCCGGGGACGCGATGCGGCGCTAACGCTGCGGACGCGGTCCTTGCAGCGATGGGATCCCGGTAAACGGTTGCGCAAATCACGCTCGTTCGAAGAGGCTCGTACGCGCGGATTGCGGCGGCGCCGCCGCGCAGCACTCAGATAGCCGCGAATCCCTGCTGGCTGAAAAGCACCCGCTCCTCACCGAGCCGCGCCTTGAGAACCCGCATCAGTTCGGCCTCCGCACCTGGACGAAACCATGCCTCGTAGCCGAGCCGCGCGTAAAGCTCCTCCATTCCAAGTGCACGCGAGCGCCGTCCGCAGGCGCCATCGCCGGCGAAATACGTGTCAACGATGACGCGGTCGGCGGACTCGTCGGCGAGCGCCGCGAAACGTTCCGGATGATTCGGCATCATCGGAGCGATTGCGAGCTGAACCGGCACGCCTTCCCTCTTCATCAGGCGCGCGGTTCGAAGCCGCCGCTCGACCGAGGGCGAGGTGGGCGTGAGTGCGCGGCGCACCGCGTCGTCATCGGTCTCGAGCGTTATCGAGACGATAACCCGCGCTCCAAGCTGCTTGAGCAAATCGAGGTCGCGCTCCACCAGCGGACTCCGGGTCTGCAGCAGAAGCCTTCGAATCGGATGGCGGATGAACGCTTCAAGCGCGGCCCGGCTGAGCCTCGCGCTTCGCTCCAGTCCCTGGTACGGATCGGTCGCGCTCGACATGAAGACCGTCGTCGCGCCCAGCCGACCGGCGCGCCCAAGCGCCTGGAGTTCAGCTTCGAGCAGTTCCGCGAGATTCGCCTTGGCGACGACCCAGCTTCCCCACGAACGGCCGCCCCTGCGCGCGATCGCAAGCGCGCGTACGTAACAGAACGGGCATCCGCCCGAAGCGCCGAACGCACATCCCACATACGGATTAAGCGAGTAGGCAAACCCGGCGAGAAACCCTCCGGTCGGACTCAGCGCGCGCGACGCCCGCTCGAAACTGTACTTTCCAGGCAACACTTACCTCGCGCGAGGCGCGGGGGCGTAAAATGCGAGCGTAGCCGGCGCAACCGGGCGCGATCCGCCGCCGCCGACCGGAACGATCCACAGTTGCGGCGCCGGCGTAAGCCTGAGCGCGTGGCGCGGCGAGCCGAACAGCTTCACCCCCGCGTACACGAAGCCCTTGGAATCGGGCGACCAGATAGTGTGCGAGACGGCGAGCTGGTCGAAGTAGCGATAGGCAAGCGCCTCGGGCTCCGTCGAAATGAAGTTGTCGAGCGTTCTGACCCGCGCGTCCTTGAGTTCGATTGTCTTCCACGTGTAATACGGCCGGTTCTCGGGAACCGCGATGTAGGCGAGATATCGCCCGTCGGGCGAGAAGAAGTACGCCAGCACGTCGTCGCGCGTCAGTTGCTTCGTATCGCCGCTCTTTAGGTCGAGCAGATCGATCCCGTGATACAGGCCCTCGCTGCCGATAACCGCAGTCGAAAACGCGATATGCCGCGAGTCGGGCGACCATACGAAGCTGCTTTGCCCGACCGGCAGGCTCGCGAGCGAACGCGGATGGGTTCCGTCGGGATCCGCCACGACCACGTAGGTTTCGGCGGCAAAGTTCGCAATATAGGCAAGATGGCGGCCGTCGGCCGACCAGCACGGCGTGCGGAACGGCACTCGGCCGCGGGTCAACACCCGTTCAACGACCTGGTTGGTCGGCGTCAGGCGGAGCACCTGGATGCTGTCGCCAGCGGACGGATCCCCCGTCTGGGTATGGACCACAAGCCTTTCAGCATTGCGGCTCCAGTCGTAGAACAGGGGCGCACCGCTCATCACGATCCTTACCGGAGCATGTTCCCTGACCTCGGCGAGCATCAGGCTCAAACCCTGCGGCTCGCCAGCCAGGAAAGAGAGGTTTTTTCCATCCGGCGTCCAGGAGATATAGACGATCTTCTGCGACCGGCTCGCGAAGAGATCCAGCGTTTGCGCAGTGTCGAACTCGTAGACCGAGACGCCGAACAGATTGCCGTCGGCGCGCCGACCCGCCCACGCGAAAGCGAGTTTGTTTCCGTCGGGCGAAAACGTCGGCCATCCGTAACGGATCGGACCAGGCGCCGGCTCGGGAGCGACTTCCTGTACCAGCCGCACCGGCGAGCTTTTAGGGCTTAGTTCGACGTGGATTCCGTGCGATGGGCATGTAATGCATTGGGGGTGGTCGCAGTCGCCCGAGCAGGTGTGGACGTAATGGTCGGTGCCGATAAAGGCGATCCGGCCCGTCGAGCCCGCGAGCGCGGCCGGCGGTCCGCCAATCCCAATCAGCGCCAGGACAAGCACAAGCGCCAAACCGCCTGGATATCGGAACCGCTCGGCGAGCGCAGAAACGGTTGCGCTCCCCGTGCACGTCGCACGGCGAAATTTCCGCCTCGCTTGCGTGCTCAGGGACGTTGACTTGAGCGCGCCGTTGGGCAAAAACATGAACGTCATGCGGCGCGCAATAATTTGTCTCAGTGTCGCCTTCACAATCGGTCTTTCCGCGCTCTGCCACGCCCAGTCTTACGACAACGACCGTCAAAACCCCAAGCAGTACACCAACGACGATTCGCAGCCGCTCAGGCTGATGGCTTACGTGCTTTCGCCGGTCGGCTTTGCGCTCGAATGGAGCGTCGCCCGGCCTCTTCACTATATCGCGACCGATACGTTCCTGGCACCGGTATTCGGCGGCAACAGGACGCCGGAGACCTACGTCCCTCCGTTCCCGCCATTGGAGCCTGAGGCGGGTTCGCCGCCGCCCCAGCCGGCGGTAGAAGCCGCATTGCCGCCTACCGAATTAAAGCCCGCAACCACCGCCGCGTCGAAACCATCGGGAGCCGTCGCGCCCAAGCGGCGGGAAACGGTTGCGCCGGGCGTACAACCGCCGGCCTCCGCGCAGCCCGTGATACACTAATCCCGCCGGCGCCGGATACCGACCTTTAGCGCCACTTTTTTCTTGAAGCAGCGATCCGGCACTGACTAGAATCGCGTCGGTCGTCGGGCGCAACAAGCGCAGGCCGGGGCGTTGCCGGGTAAGGGGTCGATGCCCGCAGCTCGACGAAAAATGGGCGGGAGAAGAACACGCGATGCCGAAGATCAGGACCGATTCAATCGAGCTCAACTACGACTTGTTCGGCCAGGGCGAGCCGTTGCTGCTCATCATGGGCTTCGGGATGCCCGGCGCGGCGTGGCTGCCTTCGCTTCCGTTCCTGGGCAGCGCGTTCAAATGCATTTATTTCGACAATCGCGGCACCGGCAACTCCGAGAAGCCCGAAGGGCCGTACACGGTCGAGCAGATGGCCGAAGACGCGAGCAACCTGCTGAAAGCGCTTGGCATCCCCAAGGCGCGGGTCTTCGGCGTCTCGATGGGTGGCATGATCGCGCAGGAGCTGACCCTGCGGCATCCCGAACAGGTCGTTAAAGTCGTGCTCGGATGCACGATGGCGGGCGGGCCTAATGCGGTGATGGCGTCGCCAGATATAGTGCAGAAGCTGATGGAAGGGACCAAGACGATGGCGTCGGACCCGGAGAAGGGACTCGATATCACGCTTCCTCTTCTCTATCCCGAGCCGTTCATCGCGCAGCATCCGGAGATAAAGCAGATGATGCTGGCGGGAATGAGAATGATGCCGCCGACGCCGCCCGAGACGGCCGACCGTGCGATGCAAGGAATTGCGACGTTCAACGCCTACGACCGGCTCGATCAGATCAAATGCCCGGTATTGATCGTGCATGGCGACCAGGACGTTCTGCTGCCGGTGGAGAACGCGCATCTTATCAAGAGCCGCATCCCGCAGGCGGAGCTCTATATAATTCCGGGGGCCGGCCACGCCTTCCAGGGAATAGACATGGTGGGAATTCATCAGCGAATCATCAACTGGCTCAAATGAGTAATCAGGCCGCCGCGGGCTTTCGCCTGAAAGCGACGAAAGATCGCAACGACCGCGGCGAGCGGCCAGCTTTTCAGCGGTTGAAGTTCCTGCGGTAAACGACGTAATTGGCGCAGACCTTCGCGCCGAGTTTTTCCGCAGTGCGGCGCGACGGCCAGTTGTCGTCGAGCACCAGCGTATAGCTCAGGTACCCGGCCCCGCGCCCTATCAGTTCCAGGTACGCGTAGGACGCCATCGCGAGGTTCACGCCGCGCCCGCGCACCGACTCGCGAACGCCGATGCCGAGGAAGTTGAGCTTCTCGGAGTCGTCGAGCGTGCGTCCGGGTTTCAGGAGTGCGGCTTCGCTTGATTCCGGCATCACCATCAGGGCGCCGACCGGCTCGTCGCCGCGGTAGGCGATAACCGACGTGTCCAATCCGCCGCCGGCTGCGAAGAAGTCGAAAAGCGTCGCGACTTCTTTCTCGGTGAACGGAGTCGCGCCCCAATGCGTCTTGAACGCGTCGTTCCAGGTGGAGGTGAAATCACGAACGCGCCGGGCAGGGTCGAGGTCCTTGAGCGCCGTAATCGAAAAGCCCGCGCGGCGCGCCGCTTCCAGCGCGCTTTGGTAACGCGTGACAAGCTCGGGCGTGACCTTGATCTTGTAATCGACCCAGCCTTTTTCGGTCTCGAACCCGGCGTCCTTGAGCAGGTTATGGTAGTAATCGGGGTTTTGGCGCGAAGTGCTCGGGGGCAGAGATTCGTAGTCGTCGATCACGAAGGGAAATTCGAGCAGCCCGAATCCGGCGCGCGCCGCTTCGACGTTTTGTGAGCGCAGCCATTCGCACGCATCGTCCATCAGGCGCTTGACCGCGTCGCGGGCGGCGGGCATCGCCTCGAACATCACGATGTGTCCGAGCTGTTCGTTCCAGTGCCGGATGTAAAGCTGGTCGACGAGCGCGACCGCGCGCGCGACCGGCTCGCCGTCTTCGAGCGCGAGGAATGGCTTCAGGGTGCGATCTTCGCAGAACACGCTCTCTCCAGTCAGGATGGGGAGCTGAAGCGGGACCTGCGCGGTCCATCGTGCGTCGCGGTATTGGTACACGCGGTCGTGAAACAGCACAAAGTCAGTGAGCGCCTGCTCGCCTTCGGGGCTCTCTATTTTGATAGCCACAACCGGCGGTCTCCCTCGATGTGCTCCGCGCAAGCCCCCCTGCCCTCGTCCGCATTTCATGCGAACGAGGGCGCGAAGGACTCATCGACGCCGTTGACAGGAATTCCTGCTAGCGCAGGCGATCTATGACTTTCCCGAACCCGAGCGTCATGTCGTAAACAAGATAGCTTGCCGAGAGCACCCGCTTTACTGGCAGCCGGTTCCATGGATCGAGGGTCGTCGAGTCGGGGAAGGAGACCGAGCCGGTTCCCTCCCATGCCTCGATGATCTTCTGGTCGATCTCGGCTTCGATCAGTTCCGCGCAGGTGGGGCGCTCGGCGTCGCGCTCCGGCGAAGGGATGAGCCTGAAGCTGAGCGCGGGTCGTCCGGCCCACCCGCTGGCGTTGGCGATCGGGCGCTCAGGCCGCACAACCGCGCTGGCCAGCCTGATTCCGGCCGGCCGCTCGAGGGTTCCGAAGATCATGTCACGCTCGGTGCTGAGCGATATCGCGGCGAGCTTCTTCGGATAGCCCCAGATTTCACGCCCACCAAGCATCGGCGGCTCGGTGGTGACCGCGATATGCATGATGTAATTGAGCGGGCGCCCCTTGTGCTCTACGAACAGCGACAGGATCGCTTCGTTATACGGACCGAACGTCGACCATCGGTAATCGTAGAAGGAAAGCACTGCGGTCGGCGGATCGCTCAAGGTCAGCGGCTCGGGTAATGCCTGAAGGGCAGCGTCCGCGTCGGTCTCGAAGGTGACCGCGATGGAACGGGTGTCACGATAGTAATAAGGTGGACGTTGGTAGGCCGGCGCATCGGCCGGCATCGAGTAACCGAGGTTCTTTAAGCTGAGTCGTCCCTGGCTTGCCATAACGTTCTCTCCCTGGGCGAAGTTCGCCGGCTGGAGGCCCCATCGCGAACGCGCCTTGTTTGGATCCCCGGCGTGCGCTAATCACCACGCTTGGGGCAAACCGTAGCGCCCGTGCGCGGCGGGCGTCAAATCCGGATGAAGTCCGGGGCGGGATGCAGGGAGTTTTGAGTCATGGTGGAAAAGACGATCGAGCTTACCGGGATCTCGAGCAACTCGATCGAGGACGCGGTGTCTCTGGCGGTGTCGCGTGCGAGCGTGACTATCTCAGGTATCCATACCGCCGAAGTGACGAACGTCGCCGCGGTCATCGAGAACAACAAGGTTGCCCGCTGGAAAGTCAGGGTCAAGCTCTCCTTCGTCGTGAAGGACGAACTCCACGAGTGAGGGGAGTCGGTGCGCGCCGCAACCGCATCCTGGCGGAGTCCCGGCGCGAGGCAGCCTGCCCGTACGCAGTACACGCGGGACCGCTTCGGCCCGCAGTTTTCGAACGCGGAACGCAACGGCCTCGGGTCGTGCGAACCCGCGTCCGCTCAGGATGCGTTGTAAGATGTCAGCCAAAATAACCCAGGTTCTTCCGGGAATTTACGAAATCTTTCTGCCGCTTCCGATGAGGCCCACGATCATCAACGTGTACCTGATCGATTGCAAAGGAGGATGGGCGCTCGTTGATACCGGGATGAATTCACCCGAAAGCGTAGCAACGCTCGAGGAAGCCTTTGCGCAGGTCGGAATCGGCATTAAGGATCTCAACGTCATCATCGGCACCCATCATCACGTCGATCATTTCGGCGCGTCGGGCGAGCTGCGCGAGCGCAGCCACGCGGCCGTTTATGTCCATCAGCTCGAAGCCGAACGCGCCGACCGGATGCTGATGTTCGGAAGGATGGGGCCGAACGATCGGCCGGAATCGCGGGCGTTCTTCAAGAGTCACGGATTTCCGATCGAGCAGTTCCCCGCCGCCGGGATGCGGCCGGCGTGGATGGGCACGAGCATGTATCACCCGGTGACCCATCCGGACCACTATCTGCGCGACGGCGACGTGATCAACGTCGGCGAGCGCACCTTCGAGGTGATCTGGACGCCGGGGCATGCGCCGGGCCATTGCGTGCTCTACCTGCGCCGGGAAAAGGCCCTCATCGTCGGCGACCATCTGCTGCCGAAGATAACACCGCATGTCGGAATATACCCGGAGACCGCGGGCGACCCGCTTGGCGACTTTCTGAACTCGCAGATGAAGGTCCAGAAATACGAGGTCGAAACCGTATTGCCGGCCCACGGCGCGGTCTATCACGACCATCGTCACCGCGCCAACCAGCTCATCGAGCATCATCGCTATCGCGAAGAGGAGATGCTCGATCTGACGCGCGCAAAGCCACAGTGTGCCTTTGAAGTCTCACAGCAAATATTCGGAGAAGAGGAACGCCCGATCTATCACGTGATGGCGGCGACGTTCGAGACGCTTGCTCACCTGGAGCATGCCTATCTCAACGGCAGGGCGCGAAAAATCGAGCGAGACGGCCGCATCCTGTTTCAGGCTATCTAACGCCTGGAAGGGGGCTTGCTAATTTTCGCCTCTTGTGTATTTTTGTCGGAGCTTTCAAAACGCTTTAGTAGCGTTGGGTCAGGGATAATTCGTCAAGTGGGGGCCCCGCACTGAAGGAGGATGCGATGAAACGCACGATTGGTTTCGCGCTGGCCTTGGGGCTGGCAGTGTCGGTCGCGGGATGTGCATCACAGGGAGGCGGCGGCGGCGCGGGGGCGCCGTCTGCAGCAGCTTCAACCGGGGGTACTACTGCTACTACAGAGGCCGCAGCGTCCGTGAGGGACTTTAACCTGCGGGTACGTTGTCCCGGTATTCACCTCGAAAAGACCAAGCTCGGATGGTCCGACGAGAAAATCATGGAGCATGAAAACGTATCCAAGGATGATATCGGTCGCTGCGAGGCATGGGCCGCTGCGCAGCCCAAAGGATACGTCCCGCCTCCTCCGCCGGGCGTGAAACCCAAGACGGCGGCCCAGGCAAAGAACTGACGCCGGCAAGGCCGCGCAAGTCCGAACCGTGGTCACGCGTACAGGCCATACAGTCCCGATACGACAAGGCGGCAGGAGACTTATTCCTCTGCCGCCTTTTTCTTTTGCGCTTGATTGAAAACCGGCGCGCCGGAAGGCAAACCCGCCCGAGGTCAGACTCAGGCTTCGGACGCCCGTTTGCCGCGACGGCGCGAAGGCGAGCTGATACGCCCGGCGCGCACCACCGGCGACCTGCGCGCGAGTCGGCGCGTGAACAGGCCATCAAGCTGCTGACGGCGCCATTCCTTCAGCCCTGAGCGCAGGTACTCGGGCTCGATCCCGAGCGTCTCACAGACCATTTCGAACGAGAACGGACCTTCGCCGCCTTCGCCGCATAGCCATGCCTCGGCTTCCTGGAAGAGCCGTTTCCGCGCTCCGCTCTTGGCGTCGATATTGTTCTGGAAGCATCGCAGAGCGTCTTCCAGTATCGCCATCATCAGCTTTTTGACCGGCCTGACCGTGCTGTCGTCACGCCTGCCGTCGTAAAACTGTTGTGGCGTAATAACATCCGGCACAAACAAGGATCCCAGTGAGCTATTTTCCCATTCCATTGTAGTCCCGTTTTCCGGCGCCCCCAGCCGACGAGGTCTTACTCGTCCCGGATTAGGTAACCTGTTGGGGATACTGCACAAGCAAGCTCCGTGCCCTGCTGGAAAATGAATTTCCCAGGCCCCCTGGAAGTGAATGGTCAACGCCCAACGGTAAATAAACTCTCGGATTTGTTGGGATTTCCGTGTGCTCGTTCGCGGTTCGCGAATCCTGAGGCATTATGCGACGCATCCCGAGGATCGGCAAATTTGTAGCCCATTTGCGCGATCAGTGACGTATTTGCCATCTCTCGCGTGCCTGAACACTGTCAAAAAGTTCTCTTGGCGTGTCATGCCACTTCAGGATTGACCGTCGTCAACGCCTGTTGCACTTTTGATCAGTTTGTGTCGGATCGCTGCCGCTGAACGTCGCGCGTGAAACGCAGCCACCTACTGGATGCCGCCGGAACCGCCCGCCTTACGCTCTTCGAGCCTGAAGGTCAGAATGTCGAACAGGCAATTCAGCCGGTCGGCGCCCGCCTCGAGCAGGGTCTGCTTCTCCAGCGGCGTGATGTCGAGTTGAAAGCAAATAAAGTTGACCAGTTGCGCACCGCTCAGCCCACGCTCCACCACCAGCGATTGCCACGCCTGCGCAGCCACCTCGCCCACGTAACTCACCAACATCTCGCGCAACCCGTCCATCATTTCCTGGTCCAGCCGCAGCGCCGACGGCGGAGTCGGTATCCATTGCACTTCTGCCTGCCGGTAGGATCGCCCGCGGACCTCCCGGATGACGCGAAATTCACTGAACCCTTCGAGCACCATGTTGTAGCGTCCGTCGGGCAACTTGAGCAGTCCGCCGATCCGGCCCGCGCATCCGACACTGAAGACATCCGGTTGAGCGTAGTATTCGCGCTCCCAGTCACCCTTGAGCAGAATCATCCCGATTGTCCGGTGGTCTGACGCAACCTCAGCCACCATCTCACGATAACGCGGCTCAAAGATGTGAAGCGGAACCGAGACGCCGGGAAACAGCACCAGGTTGGGCAGCGGAAAAAGCGGAATAATGGACGGTAGATCGGCCACAGTCGAACGACGCGCGGCGCCGGGCTCAGTCGAGATTAGGTCCGATCCCTCGCGCCGGTCAAGACACAAGCCACAATGGAGAAAGCTCTCGCCGCCCGCGCACACAGAGATATAATTGCCCACTGGACTTCCGGGGCAAAAGGGTAGAAGCCTTCGCAAAGAAGTGTGCCCGATGGAAAAGCAGATCGAGACCCGTCCCTTCGTGGACGGACGCTATATCGAGCCCGACGAGCGCCGCACCTTCATCGACGTCGAGCCGGCCTCGGGGCGGGAACTTGCGCTCGTCGCCAACGCCGGGCCGCAAACCGTCGCGCATGCGATCGCGGCGGCGCGTGAGGCGGCGGACAACGGCCCATGGCCGCGGATGAGCGCCGAGGCACGGGCGAACGCGCTCAACAGGATGGCCGACGCGATCGAGAAGCACGCGCGCGAACTCGGCACGCTCGAGGCCCGCGACGTTGGAAAGCCGGTCTCCGAGTGCGTCAATCATGACGTCGCCCGGGCCGCGCGCAACCTGCGCTTTTTCGCCGCCGCGGCCCAATCGTGGACCCAGGAAGCGTCCTTCGGTGACGCCAAATTTCTCGGCACGGACCTTCACCTGCTCAACGTGACTGCGCGTCCCCCGCTCGGCGTCGGCGCGATCATCATCCCGTGGAACTCGCCGCTGATGCTCGCGACTTGGAACCTCGGTCCATGCCTCGCCACCGGCAACACCTGCGTGCTCAAGCCGTCGGAACTCGCCCCGCTCACTTGCATCGCGCTTGGCGAAATCGCCGCCGAAGCGAAGCTTCCGCCCGGAGTGCTCAATGTCGTTCCGGGCCTGGCTGACACCGGAAGCGCGCTCGTCACCCATCCCGACGTTGACGCGATCGCATTCACGGGCGGAGTCGCGACCGGGCGAAGCGTGATGGCGAGGGCGGCCGAGTCGCTCAAGCGCGTGATGCTCGAGTTGGGGGGCAAGTCGCCCAACCTGGTCTTCGCCGACGCCGACCTCAAGCGCGCGGCGAGCGGCGTGGCGCGCTCGATTTTCCGCAGCCAGGGACAGTCGTGCGTCGCGGGCTCTCGCCTGCTCGTCGAGTCGCAAGTCGCGGACCGCTTCCTCGGGATGCTGCTTGAGGAGGTCGGAAGACTGCGCATCGGCGATCCGCTCGACGAAAAAACCGACTACGGGCCGCTCATTTCCGCGGCGCATCGCGAGCGCGTTCACTCGTTCGTAGCGGAGGCCGCGGCTGAGGGCGCGGAGATCCTCACCGGAGGAAAGGCGCCCGAACACCCTGCCGAGGGCTTCTATTATCTCCCGACCATTCTCGATCGGCTGACGCCGCGCTCGCGCGTGCTCTCGGACGAAGTCTTCGGCCCGGTGCTCACCGTCGAACGTTTCGACGAAGAGGACGACGCGGTGGCGCTCGCCAACGCGAGCCGCTACGGCCTTGCCGCGTACCTGTGGACCTCGAAAATCGAACGCGCGCTAAGGGTTGCCGATCGGCTGAAGACCGCGATGGTGTGGGTGAACAGTTTCTTCCTGCGCGATCTGAGAACCCCCTTCGGCGGCGCCAGGCTGAGCGGGCTCGGCCGCCAGGGCGGGCGCTACAGCCTGGAGTTCTGGACCGAGCCGAAGCTCGTGTGCATGACCTGGGGCGAGGAGAAATGAAATGGGAGAAGTCGTCGCCGCCGTGTTCACCACCCATGTGCCGCGCCTGATGATCATGGATCCTGCCGCGCGAAAGGCCTACATGGGGCGCCAGGTCACCACCTTTTACGAGGCGATGCCGGCGCTGGAGAAGCGGCTACGCGCGCTCGATTTCGACACTTTCGTAATCTTCGACACGCATTGGTTCACGACCCTTGAGTACGTGCTCAACGCGCACGAACGGCTCTCCGGCCGCTACACCTCCGAGGAGCTGCCCGCGATGCTCCACGGGCTCGAGTACGACTACGCGGGTGACCCGGAACTCGCGCAAACCATCGAGCGGACGGCACGCCAGTGCAACCTCCGCGCGCTCGCCTCGGCCCATCCCAACCTGCCGCTTCATTATCCGACGCTCAACGTGATGCATTACCTGAACCCCGAGCGCCGCCGGCGCGTGCTCTCGGCCGGAGTGTGCCAGATCGCCTCGGTCGCGAACGATCTCGCCTTTGGTGCGGCGCTCGGCGAGGCGATCCGCCGCTGCGCGCGCCGGGTCGTGCTGGTCGCCTCCGGCGGCCTCTCCCATCGCTTCTGGGACTACGACCACGTGCTCGAACGCGCCTCGGCCTCGCCCGACGATATCAGTTCGATCGCCAACCGTCTCTACGACGAGCGCATCATGCAATGGTTCCGCGAAGGGGCGCATGATGAGATAGTGGCCGCAGCCGAGGATTTTCGCGCGCACTGCTCGCCCGAGGGCCGCTTTTCCCATTACCTGATGATGGCGGGCGCGATGGGCGCGGGTGCGTGGAAGTGGCGCGGCGAGCAATTCGGCAGATATGAATCCGCAATCGGCACCGGGCAGGCTATCTTTCTCTTCGCGCCCAACGAGTGAATCGGCCACGGAGGCTCGAGTGAAGCTGTCTCACGGAATCATCGCCATGCTGGTGACACCGTTCACCGGCGATTTCCGCCTGAATGAGCAGGCCTTGCGCGACGAAGTGCAATGGGCACTGGAGAACGGCGCCGACGGCGTCGTCGCCGCGCCCAGTATCGGCGAGTTTCTCCATCTGAGCGAATCCGAGCGTGTGCGGGTTTTCGAAATCGTGCTGGAAGAGGCACGCAAGCGCCCCGGCACTTCGGCGGTCGCGATGACCTCGGGCGCGACGACGCTCGAAACCATGCACTACGCGCGAATCGCCGGCCGCATGGGCTACGACGCTCAGCAGGTGATTGCGCCATACTACTGGCGATGCGGCGAGGCCGAAGTCGAGCGGCACTTCCGGATGGTCGCCGAGGCGGGCGACCTTCCAGTGGTCATCTATCACAATCCGGCACTGAGCAAGTTCACGATCACGCCCAGATTCGCCGGCAAGCTCGCCTCGATTGCGAACGTGGCCGCATTCAAGGAGGTGCTGACCGACCTGCAGCATCTCGAAGCCCTCTATGACGAGGTCGGCGGCCGCGCCGATATCTACAACACGTTTCGCGCACTGCTCGCCGGCTTGATGCTCGGCGCGGCGGGAGGGTTCATCAATATTTTCGCGGTGCCGGCGGCGGCCGCGCTCAATCGCGCGTTTAAGGCGCGCGAGTTCGAACGGGCCGAGGAGATCCAGCGCCGGCTCAACCGATGCTTCCCGCGCGGCGGTGAAGAGACGCTCGGCCATCTGGGCACCACGAAGGTCACCGCCTCGGTCGTGACCGGAATCGACATGGGTCCGGCGCGCCCGCCGTACATGGCTCCCGCCGACGCGGCCGAGCGCCTGAAGTTGCGCCTTCCCGCGCTGATGGAGGTGCTGTGAATGGGTGCGCGGTCGGGCAACAATTACCTCTCATCGCTCAAGAAGCTCAACGCCGACGTCTGGATCGGCGGGGCGCGCGTCACCGACGTCACCGCGCATCCCGCCTTTCGCAACTGCGCGCGCTCGATCGCTTCACTCTACGACATGCAGGTGGAGCGGCCCGAGCACATGACCTATCGCACCGAGGACGGCGGACGGGCGGGGCTTTCGTTCATTCAGCCCAAAAGCGCCGAGGACGTGCACAAGCGCGGCCGCATGATGAAGGCGTGGGCGGACTGGGGATGCGGGATGCTCGGGCGCACGCCCGATTATCTCAACGTGAGTATCGCCGCGATGGCAGCGGCGCACGAGTTCTTCGCGGCAAGCGACAAACGCTTCGGCGCCAATATCCAGGCCTATTACGCCGAAGCGCGCAATCATGACTGGTGCGCAACTCACACGCTGGTCAATCCGCGCATGAGCCGGGCCGCGGGATGGGCGGGCCACACCGACGCCGAGCTTGCACTGCGAGTGGTCGATCGCACCGACAGCGGCATAGTCGTCAACGGATGCCGGATGCTGGCGACGCTCGCGCCACTTTCCGAGGAATTGCTGGTGTTTCCGTCGACCGTGCTTCGCCAGGAGCCGGCCGCCGAGCCGTTCGCGCTCGCCTTTGCGATTCCGTGCAACGCGCGCGGGCTCAGGTTCATCTGCCGTGACTCGTTCGATCCGGGACGCTCGCGTTTCGATTACCCGCTTTCCTCGCGCTTCGACGAGATGGACTGCGTCGCGATCTTCGACAATGTGCAGGTACCTTGGGAGCGCGTGTTCCTGTGCGGCGACGTCGCCCGATGCAACGCGCTCTATGCCGAAACCGGCGCGGTGGTGCACATGATGCACCAGGTGGCGGTCAAGAACCTTGCCAAGTCGGAGTTCATGCTGGGACTCGCGGTCAGGATCGCACAGGTTTCCGATTCGCTGAGCCTCCAGCATGTGCGCGAGCGGATAGCAGAGATGATCACGACCACCGAAGTGATGCGTTCGTGCCTGCGGGCAGCAGAGGCGGACGCGCACAAGGACGCACGCGGCGTGTTCATGCCCGCACGTGCGCCGCTGGACACCGCGCGCAATCTTTTTCCGCGCCTTTATCCGCGCATGGTCGAGATACTCCAGCTCAACAGTTCGTCGCATCTGATGGCCACGCCGTCCGAAGCCGACATGGAAAGCGCCCTGCGCCCGGATATCGAACGCTACTACGCGGCGGCCGGCGCCGATGCGAACGAACGCATCGCCCTCTACCGCCTTGCGTGGGACGCCGCCGCAAGCGCATTCGCGGGCCGCCAGGTCCTGTACGAGCGGTTCTTTTTCGGGGACCCGGTCAGGATGGCGAGCGCGCTGGTGGACAATACCGACCTCGAGCCGCTGGTCCAACGGATCAAAGACTTCCTCAAGCGCACCGATTAAGCTCGTTGCCGGCAATTCGGCACCTTTTCATGTCCGCCCGCGCTCGCTATGGTCATCCCGCTATGGCGCGGATGCGCAAGGCTCGGCGGTTGTGGAACGATCCGCGCGCGGCGGAATCCGCGCGCCGTGTGATAGTTCCGAAAGAAGCGCCCCTCTTCACGATCGAGCCGCGGCAAATCTTCGTGCGCGAGGCGCCCCTGGAAGTCGAGATCGGGGCCGGACGCGGCGATTTCATAATCGGGCGCGCCCGGGCGAATCCGGATCGTAACTTTCTCGCGGTGGAGCGACCGGGAACGATCGGGAGGCTGCTGGCGGTGCGATGCGGGCGGGCCGGACTGGAAAACCTGCGGGTCGCCACGATGGATGCGCGCACGCTGGTCATCCTGATGCTGCCGGACAAGAGCGTTGACGTGTTTCACGTCTATTTTCCGGATCCATGGCCCAAGACGCGCCAGGTCAAGCATCGCCTGTTCGCGCCGTCCTTTGCGCAGGGCCTCATGCGCACGCTCAAACCGGGCGGCGTGGTGTATGTTGCGACTGACGTCGCGCCGTGGGCGGCTGAGATGTTCGAACAGTTGGAGGCAGCGGGCTTCAGGCGAACTGCCGGGCCGGCGCCCGGCGCGACTCTGACCGGTTTCGCGCGCAAGTATCTTGCGCAGGGAAAGCGCGTGTTTTCCGGTGGGTTTGAACCCGCCCGCGAGGAAGTCCCAGCCGCTCTGGGAGCGCCCCCTGAGAAGCTGATTTTGAGGCCTTAAGCTTGCGCTTTCAACAATTAACGTTTAACTTGGCAAAAGCCCCACCATGAGGCGTTTAGGACTGATTCTAGCGGTCTGCTTGTTCTCGGCCGCACTGGCGGGGTGCAGTCTCCGCACACCCCCCAAGAGCGAAGATTACTACGCTCAGGGGCAGTTGGATTTTGCCAACGGCGATTACAACGCCGCGATCGAGAACTACCAGCATCTGGTCGACCGCTTTCCCTTCAGTCCGTACGTCGAAGACGCGGAGCTGAAGATCGGGCTCGCGCACTTCAAGATGCACCAGTATGCCGAGGCGGTCGCTTCGCTCGACGACTTCCAGCGCATGCACCCGACCAGCAAGAATCTGGACCTGGTCTCGTATTACATCGCGATGAGCTATTTCAACCAGATGGGCCGCGCCGATCAGGACCAGACTGCAGCCCAGCGCGCACTGGGTTACTTCCAGGAACTCCAACAGCGCTATCCCGAAAGCAACTTCGCCGAACTTGCGCGCGAGAAGGCCGAGACGTGCCGCGAGATGCTCGCCCGGCATGAGAAGTATATCGGCGATTTCTATTTCAAGCGGGCAAATTTCCGCGCTGCCGAATCGCGCTATGCCGAACTCATGCAGAAGTACCCGAATACCCCCGTGGCGCCGTCGGCGCTATGGGACCTCGGCGTCGCGCTCGAAAAGGAAGGCAAGAAATACTCCGCGGCGCAGGCATTCGCCGCGATGGTGTCGCATTATCCGCAGACCCAGTACGCCAATCGGGCAAAACAAGAGCTTGACAGGCTCAAGCAGCCGGTCGACAACGAGGAAGATCCTCTCAGGCTCGTGTTGGCCGAGAATGGCTACGGCGAAGACCTGTCTGACAACAACCGGGTGGTGGTGCGCCAGGCGCAGCAGGACGGAGCCTCGGGTTCGGATGACGCGCTTTACTCCAACGGCCTTCCCAATCTTTCGAGGGCGCTTCAGAAAGACCCGGGCGCAAAAGCCGCCGGCAGCGCCGGCGACCAGTCAGCGCCCGCATTGCTGAAAACCGTGCGGCTTGCCTCTTCCGATCCGCCGCTTTCGGTCATCTTCGATCTGACCCGGCCGGTCAAGTACGAAAAGCGTATCGAGAAGGGCCCCGGTTACTCGACACTCACCGTCCTGCTCAAGGGCGTGCATCCCGAGCACGGACTGCAGCGCCATGTGGTGTTCGATCGCTCGATCTTCAAGGACTGCAATATCTCGACTGATCCGCAGGGAACCGTCGTGACCGTAAACACCGTGCCGGTCGCCAGTTACGCCGTTGTACCGCTGGAAAGCCCCGCGCGCCTGCTCGTCACCTTCACGCCAGAGAACAGTGCGAGCAACGACGTGCAAAATCCGGGATACTGAAGGCTGATACGCCAGCCGTCTCCGCGAGCCCGAGAGGTTCAGCGCGCGCAACGCCGCACGGATTCCGGCTATTCGAATACGTCCGCGAAGCCGAGCCCCAGGAAGTTCAGCACCACTTCGGCATAGACCTTGAGCCCCCAATAGAAGCCCTCGACCGGCAAGCGCTCGTCGTTGGAGTGATAGAGCGAACCAAACGGAATATGGGGCTCGAGCTTGACCGGCGCAAAGCCGTAACACGCGGCTCCGAGCTTCGCATAGAATTTGTTGTCGGTTGCCCCCGGAATCATCCACGGAATCGCGCGCGCACCCGGGTCCGCCGCTTCCAGCTTCGCCTTCATCAGACGGAAGAGCGGCGTATCGGGGCTGGTTTCGGCGGGCGGAGCTGTCTTGACCAGCTCGAAGCTTGGCTCCGAACCGACGATCGCGCGGAGTTCAGACATGAAGCTCTCCGGATCCTCGCCCGGCAGCGTGCGCCCGTCGAGGATGACGCTGGCTTCGCCCGGGATGACGTTGTCCTTGTATCCGGCGCGCAGGATGGTGGGGGTTACCGTGTTCGAGAGCATCGGGCGGAACACACCGGGAGGAGCGTCAGCGGGCAGACCGAGGGTTTCGAACATCTCCTTCATCAGCGGCGTGTACCGGCGGCGCATCGGGGTCTTGACGATTTTCGTGATGAGCTCGCTTATCTTCGCAATCGCCGTGTCCTCGCGCGGTACGGAGCCGTGTCCGGGCTGCCCGGTGACGGTCATTTTCACGGTCACAAAGCCCTTTTCGGCGACCTGGATTGGGTAAAAACGCGCACTTCCGAGATGCACGGTGAAACCACCGACCTCGTTCAGCACGAATCCTGCGCGCACCAGTTCGGGATGACGCTCGACGAGGAACTTCGCACCGTGCTCGGAGCCTGCCTCTTCGTCGGCCACCGCCGCCAGGATTAGATCGCGCCTGGGCGTAACTCCCGAGCGCTTAAGCGCGCACATCAGGAGCAGGTCCATCGCGCACTTCGCCTTCATGTCGATCGCGCCCCGGCCCCATACGCAGCCGTCGGCGATATCGGCGCTGAACGGTGGGCGGCTCCACTTGTCGGCCTCCACTGGCACCACGTCGGTGTGCGAGGAAATGAGCAGCGGGGGCTGCGAGGAATCGCACCCCCTGATGCGTGCAACGAGATTCGCACGGGTGGGACTGCTCTCGACAACGACGCTCTCGATACCGTCGCGGGCCAGTTCGGCCGCCAGGTAGTCGGCCGCGATTCGTTCATTGCCGGGCGGATTGCTGGTGTCGAGCCTGATCAGGTCGCTGAGCGCCTTGAGCGCGTAATCCTTCGCCTTGTCCCACTGCGTCTTCATCGCTTCTCGTTCCCCCCGGCCATAACGATTGTGGCCTATACAACTTGCACAAGCAGATCCGCGAGTCGATGCGCAGGCGCGCCGATCAGGCCGCTGCCCGCATCATCGCGCGACGGCAAGACGCCGGCGGGCAGCCGCACGCGCCACCTGGATGACGATGAGCGGTATCACGCCGAGGCCGATCGCAACCAGGCACTGCTCGACGTGAAGCGGGCGCGTGTCGAAGACCCATTCGAGCAGCGGCGTCTGAACGATTACGAGCTGGAGCGCGAAGCTTACCGCCACCACGAAGAACAGCCGGATATTCGTCAGCAGGCCGACTTCCCAGATGGTGCGCGTGGTGCTGCGCGCGCTGAACGAGCGGAGCAGCTCCTCGACCACCAGCACGGTGAACGCGAAAGCCCGCGCGGCGTCAACGTCGCCCCTCATCTGGAGTTCGTAGGCGAAGGCCGCCAGCGCCACCGAGGCGGCGAGAATTCCGCGGAACATCACAAAGCGGAAGAACCCGCGGTCCATTATCTGCGACTCGGGCCGGCGCGGCGGGCGCGCGAGCACGTCGGGCTCGATCGGATCGGTGGCGAGCGCGAGCGCGGGAAAGCCGTCGGTCACCAGGTTAATCCAGAGCAACTGCGCCGGCAGCAGCGGCAGCGGCCACCCGACAACCCCCGCGGCCAGCATCACGAGCAGCTCTGCCACGTTTCCGGCAACGAGATAGCTCAGGCACTTCCAGATATTGTCGTAAATGCCGCGTCCTTCCTCGACCGCGGCGACGATCGAGGCGAAATTGTCATCGGTTATGACGACGTCGGCGGCTTCCTTGGTCACCTCGGTGCCAGTGATTCCCATCGCGATCCCGATTGCGGCTTCCTTCAGCGCCGGCGCATCGTTGACCCCGTCGCCGGTCATCGCAACGACCGCACCGCGCCTTTTCCATCCCCGGATGATGCGCAACTTGTCCTCGGCCGTAACCCGCGCATAGGCGGCCGTAATCGGAACGTGCCTGGCAAATTCGTCATCGGACATGTGCGAAAGGTCCGCGCCGGTCAGGACTTCGTCGCCGTGCCAGAGGATCTCGAGTTCGCGCGCGATCGCACGGGCAGTGTCGGGATGGTCGCCGGTTATCATCACGACCCGGATTCCCGCGCGCTTGCATTTGCGCACCGCCTCGCGCGCCTCGGCGCGCGGCGGATCCTGCAGGCCGAAAAGCCCGAGAAAAACAAGGTCGCTCTCGAGCTGGTCCTCGGATTCAGGAACCGCCTGATGCCGTTCGAAGACGCGCTCGGCGCATGCAATCACCCTGAGCGCCTCGCTCGCCATGATCGCGTTGGCCTCGAGCACCTTCGCACGATCGGCTTCGGACATTTCCCGCGTGCCGTCTCGGTCCGCAATACCGGTGCATCGCGCGAGCACCACCTCCGGCGCACCCTTAACGAAGACCAGCACCCTTTCGCCCCGGCGCCTTATCACGGCCATCCGCTTGCGCTCGGAGCTGAACGGTAGCGCGCCGACTTTCGGCATCGCGCCCTCGAGCCCGGCGGAGTCGAAGCCGCCCTTGGCCGCAGCAACCAAAAGCGCGCCTTCCGTTGGATCGCCGACCACGTAGGGCTCTCCGTTGCGCTCGGCAAGACGCGCCTCGTTGCACCCGGCGGCAGCCCTGAGCAGCCGATACAATTCCGGGTCTTCGGCTGCCGAGCGTTCAACTCCGTCGGCAAAGATCGCACCTTCCCTGGAGTATCCTTCGCCCGTTACGGTGAACACGGCGGCGGGCGTCATCAGCCGGCGCGCGGTCATCTGCCCGACCGTCAGCGTTCCGGTCTTGTCGGTGCATATAACGGTCGCGCATCCGAGCGTTTCGACCGAATGGAGCCGGCGCACCAGAACGTTGCGGCGTACCATCCGCGCCACTCCGAGCGACAGCGCTACCGTCACAACTGCGGGCAGTCCCTCGGGAATCGCGGCAACCGCCAGGCTTACCGCGCCGAGAAACATTTCAAGCACCCCGACGGACCTGAGCACCCCCAGCGCGAATACGACCACGACGATTGCGAGCGAGGCCCAGAGAAGGCGCTTGCCTGCCTGATCGAGCTGGCGCTGCAGCGGAGTCGTACCGCTCTCGGCGGTCTCGAGCAGTTGCGCGATCCTGCCAAACTCCGTTTGCCTGGCGGTCGCGACCACCAGGGCGCGGCCGGTTCCACGGACCACGCTGGTGCCCATGAAGACCATGTTGGCGCGGTCGGCAAGCGGAGTGTCGGGGACAAGCTGAGCGGTGCGCTTCTCCACCGGCGTCGATTCGCCGGTGAGCGCGGCCTCGATGGTTCGCAGGCTCGAGCATTCAACCAGCCGCGCATCGGCGGCAACCAGGTCGCCCTCGTCGAGCAGGAGCAGGTCGCCGGGAACCACTTGCGCGGCGGCAAGGACTTCGCCGCGGCCGTCGCGTATCACGCGCGCTCGCGGCGACGCCATCCGGGCGAGTGCCGCGACCGCCTGCTCGGCCCGGTACTCCTGGATAAAGCCGACGATCGCATTGAGGACGACGATCGCAAATATCGCGATTGCGTCGCCGAGTTCGCCCAGCGCGGCGGAAACTGCGGCCGCGCCTAGCAACACCCAGATGACGACGCTTGCGAACTGGCCGAGAAAAATCATCCACGCCGAGACGGTTTTGGCGCTTTCGATCCGGTTGGGACCGAAGCGGCCAAGCCGCCGCGCCGCCTCGTCGCGCCCGATTCCACGCAGCGGATCGGTGCCCAGCTCGGCGGCGACTGCGTCGAGCGGTTTGGCATGCCACGGTGTCTTCCGATCGCTGTCCGCGTCCATCCGGGAATAATCCTTATGCGAGTGCCGCAATGAGCCGGCCCGGGGGAATTTTGACAAAAGGCGAGCCCTATCACGAAACCACGAAGCCGTGTTCGCGCTCAAGCCCGGAGGCGAACGATCGTATTACTTCGTCTCACCGTTTCCTGATACAGGGTAATTCTCAATGTTTCAGACGAACCTGCTCGTCACGACCGTCATCTTCCTGTTCGCGGCGGCTGCAATAATCATCGCGGGGACCTCGCTCGCCCGGCGCGCGGACGCGATCGCCGAGGCGACCGGAATCGGTCAGGTGTGGGTCGGCTCGGTCATGCTGGCGATTGCGACGTCGATGCCTGAGCTTGCCACTGGAGTATCGGCGATTCGCTTCGACGAGCCGAACCTGGCGATCGGCGACCTGTTCGGTGCGGGTCTGGCGAACATGCTGGTCCTTGCCGTTTTGGACCTTGTGCCGCCGCGCGGACGGGTCTTCAAGGGAGCAACTTTCGAGAACACGCTCTCCGCGTGCCTGGCGATCCTGATGACGGCGATGGCGGCGCTGTTCGTAATGGCGCGTCCGCAGTGGACGATCGCGGGAATCACGCCCGAGTCGCTCCTGCTGGCGCTGGTCTATGTCGGCGGCACGCGCGCGGTTTATCGCAATGGCGTGCGCGAAGTTGAAGGCAGACCCGAGCCGGCCCCGAGGCCCGCGCGCATGTCGCTCAAGCGTCCGCTGCTCGAATTCGCAGCCGGCGCCGCGGCCATCCTGGTCGCCGCACCAGTTCTCGCAGCCTCGGCCGGACGGCTCGCCGACCTGACCGGGCTCGGCACAACCTTCATCGGAACCTGGCTGGTTGGTTTCGTCACCACGCTTCCCGAGATGGCGACTTCCCTCGCCGCGGTACGGATGGGAGCCTTCGATCTGGCGGCGGGAAACCTCTTCGGTTCGGTATCGTTCAACATGGCTATCTTCCTGGTGCTCGACCTGGCGCATCCGGGAGTCTCGATCTTTTCCGTCGCGGATCCGACGCATGTGATCACGGCAATGCTCGCGATCGTGATGACAACGCTCGGGCTGTCCGGGATCGTGTATCGCGCGGAGCGGCGCTACGCGCTGCTTGAGCCGGGCAGCGCGCTGATGGTGCTCGCGTACGCGCTGGGAATCCTGATGCTCTATTCGCGGGTACGATGACGCGCGTCGGCGGCGCTACCTTCGCCCCGCTTCGCCGGACCGCAAGGCACGCCGACGGGTCGCGCGGGTGGCGGGAAGAAGCGGGCTTCTGACGGTAAGCACCGGACACGGCGCCATCCTCACAACCCGCTCCGCGACCGAGCCGATGAGCAGATGGGCAAGGCCGGTGCGGCCGTGCGTTGCGATAACGATGAGGTCGGTCTTGAGCGTGCGCGCAAGTTCGGCGATACGCTGGTAAACGACGCCCAGATGCACCTCCGAGCGGCATCGAGGATAGCGCGCTATCACGCGCTCGGTCAGCCGGTCGAGCGCGTCCTGTGCCTGCTTTCGCTGCTCCTCGAGAAGCGCGGTTGGCTCGGGAAGATACCTCGGCACCGCATAGCTCATGGGCTCGATGATGTGGACCAGGATGAGCTCGGCGTGATTTTGTTTCGCGAGCTCGAGCGCGTAATCCACGGCCTTGAGCGAGGAGCGGGAAAAGTCGGTCGGAACGAGGATACGCTTGATTTGCACTGCCGGAGGCCCTCCGATGCGGCGACTCAACGATACGCGGTGCAACGCGATACGTCCACGCGGAAAGCATAACCTTGCGCCTTGGCCGAAGGCGTCGTAACACGCGCCCACACTGTGGTAATCCTATTGCGGGAGGAATACGAAGAGGTTCAGAAATGCGCGCGTGTGTGGGCAGGACAATCGTTATTTTGGCTGCGGTTCTCGCACTTGAGGGCTGCGCAACCACCAACCAGGCAATCAACGTTTCGGTCTCCCAGATGCGCCCGTTTGCGGCGTCGAGGGGACCGGGATGCGACATGCCCGTTCTGACCGAGAGACCGACCCGCCGCTTCGTCGAATTGGCGATCGTGGAAGGATGGGCTGGTTCAAAGGACCAGGAGCAGGAACTCCTGCAGAAGCTCAAGAACCGCGCCTGCGAGACCGGAGCGGACGCGCTTCTGATCAACTACAGCAAGGAACAACAGGAAAACCGCCAAAACTCGATCCAGGTGGCGGATCGAGTCGCGGACGAAGCAAGCAGGACCGCGGATGAGACGGTCGATCAGCAGATGCAAGACACCTACCAGGCGATCTGGCGCGGCAGCGGGATGCTCGGCACGCCCGGGCACGGCGGTTACTACATGGACACTTACGCCATCAAGTTCACCTCCGACGGCGACCATCCCTGAGCCGTTGGCTGCGCGCATCATCGACGCCCCGCGATTAATACTCGCATCCTCGCGCGCATCGAAGCGCGATATGGGCCTCGTACCGTCTCGACCAAATCCCGGCCGCCGGCTTGATTTGGCGCAAACTACAGCGCGCTGAATGTGGCCAGATCGGTTTCGGTATGCCCACGCGGATTTGTCCACGGACAAATCCGCGCGAGTCTTGCGCGCGATGAACCTATGTTAAAGAATCCGTTACTCCGACCGCGGAGAGGTGGCCGAGTGGTCGAAGGCACCAGATTGCTAATCTGGCGTACTGGGCAACCGGTACCGAGGGTTCGAATCCCTCCCTCTCCGCCATTAGAGTTTCCCCGGCTTTGCCCGAGAACCCATCAAAATTCACGGACGGGGCGTGTTTCACGCGCAATCGCGAGACCGAACATGCCAATTCGTATCATAAGTGGCTTGTTCGGCCGACGGGCAGGTGGGACCTTCGACCGCGTTGTGGCGCCACAGTCTTTCGCCGACGTACCGAGCCGCCCCTAGAACTGAACGCGAGCGCGGGCGGGTCGATGAGTTCGCTCATCGACCCGCCAGCCTATCATCGGGAGCCGGTGCGCAAGGCTACTTGCCAAGCTGTTGTTCGTGACCGGCCGAGACGGAATCAACCGTAAGCGGTTTGGGGCTGAGCTTCTTCAACGCGGGCATCACTTCCTTGGCGAAGAGCCGCATGCTCTTTTCCGCCACCTCCATCGGCATCGCGCCGTACTTGAAGATGAACATGATCTCGTCGGTGCCAAAGGCGTTGGCAAGCTCCGTTGCGCGAGCGATCGTCTGCTCAGGCGTGCCCCACGGATGGCTGCGGTAAAAACCCAGCTTGAACGGCGATGGATCATTGCGAAGCGCGTCCTGCAGCGCGCCGTAGGACTCGTAGCCACGGGTGCCTCCCAGATGTGTGCCGAGCAGTTCGTAGTGGCGCAGCGCCGAGTCCGCATACTCGACCATGTAGCGCTCGGCGCCGGCCTGGGCCTCGGCAGGGGTCTCGGCCACGTAGGTCCAGAGCGCGAGCTTGGTGTGGCTCGGGGCGTAGCCGGCTTGCCGGCGCAGTTCGGCGTAACGACGCATGTTCGCAAGCGCGACGTCGAGGCTGGTAGTCGGGATGGTGAGCGGCTTCACGTCATGCTTTGCGATTATCTCGACCGTCTGGGCGGTGCCACCCGCGCACCACAGGTTGACGCTCAGATCGCGCTCGATTTGCGGACGCAGACGCAGCCCGTGGATCTTGTAGAACTCGCCGTCAAAGTCGCATTGGCCGGTTGAGAGCAACTGCTTCAGCACCTGGAGCGACTCGTCGAACCGTCCCCTCGCCTCGTTCTGATCGATACCCAGTCCCGCGTACTCGCGGCGCCCCAGTCCGCGGCCGACGCCACAGATGACGTTGCGGTCGGGCCCGATAAACGAATCGAGCATGTTGACGTCTTCGGCAACCCGTACCGGATTGTGCCACGGCAGAACCGTGACCATCGTCCCGAGATCCACGTGGCTAGTGATGCCGGCGATATAGGTCAGGTACTGAAGCGGATTCGTCACCATCGTGTACGGCGTGAAATGATGCTCGATGGTCCACAGCGAATCGAAGCCGCACTCGTCGGCGATGCGCGCGATGCCGATTTCTTCCCGGAAGATCTCGCGGTCCGAGCGCGTGGCGCGCCGCGGGACGGGCTGGCCCTTTTCCTCGGCCTCGTAGCGGTCCCAGTCGCGGTAATTCTGATTGAAGATCGTTGCCCCGATTCGCATGCGTTGTTCTCCTGTTCTGGCTGGCTATCCGACAGCCACGTTGAATTCAGACAGATGAGGCTCGTTTTTCGCGCTCGCCCTGGCCTCTCCGAGCGTGTCGCGCACGAGATTCCCAAGGAAGCGTTCGATACGCGAAGCCGGCAGCTTCGCCAGTTTCATCTGGACCAGCACGTATCCGGTCGCCGCGATAACCCGCGCGTCGTCCTCGGCGTCGGGGTCGCGCTCGCTTGCGGTCTCCATCCGCCAGCGCCGGATCGTGCGCGCGATCGTCGCGACGATCTTCTCCTGGAACCGCAGGTACAGAGGCCAAACCTCATCACGCACCGCCGTGCTCCATTCGAGCAGCACGTGGGTATGGTCGGGATGCGTTCCCACCGCATCGGCAAAGGCGCGGGTGTGTTCGAGGATTATCTCCGGCGCGGGGCGATGCTGGTCGTGGATCGTCTCGGCGATCTCGGTGAAGAAGCGCGCGACCTCTTCCAGAACGGCGCCGACCAGCGCCTTGCGCGTCGGAAAGTAGAAGAACACCGTGGGCACCGATACCCTGGCTTCGCGGGCGACTTCAGCATGGCGCGCGGCGCCGATACCGCGGCGCGCGAATACCCGAAGAGCGCATCGCAAAAGCAACGCGCGTCGCTCACTCCTGTCGAGCGCGGGCGCACGGCGCCGGCGCGTGGTGCGGCGTCTTTTCATGAGACGAAGACTTATGACGGTGCTCTGAGATTTTGTCAATCGCGGCTGATAGAAATATCAATTTACGGCCGGACACTGAGAAGTCGAACCGGCAACCGCCCCGAAGTCAGAACGTCGCGCTGCCGGGGCCGTGGACACGCAGGCTAACGTTTGTTAGCCAAAAGGCTTGGCGGGTTCGGCCCGCTGAGGCCAAGTCGGCCAGGGGGCGTGCTGTGAGCTTCACCGAACTCAGTTTCGATTTCGACGCTCTGCTTGCAAGCCATTCGTACCGCGAGCCGCTCGTGATCCGGGGCGTGCGATGCCACGGCGGTTACGACGAGTGCGGCAACTACGTTTCGCCGCGAACCCTGAACCGCGTGCCGGCGATTCGCGCATGGCAGGAGCGCTACAGGAAGGAATTCGGGTATCCGCTGCTCGAGCGCTCGATGGAAGACACGCCGCCCAACTATCCCAACGTTGCGCAGGCCAAGTTTCTGCTTCGAAACGGAATTCGTGAGCCGATGATCCGCACTCTGACCCGAATCGGCACGGTCGAGGGTTTCGGCGCGAGTATCCGGTTAGGCGCGGTCGAGGATATACAGCGCCACTTCGTCGAGGATCTCTCGGGCACCGCGACCGCCCATCTGACGCGCGGGCTTTACGAGGCGCACGCGCGCGACGAGGCTGGCTTCGGCGACGAGGCCGGCCACCAGCAGATGTGGTGGGCCGCGCGGGACATCGCCTTCGAGGATCCGCCCGTCGAGGATCTGACCGCCGAGATGCGCCGCGCTATGGGCATGCCGGCCGAGCCCCTGCCCCCGGCCGAGATGATTCGCCGGATGGCGGAGCAGGCCACGGCGAACCGGCTTCTGCCCGCCGACGTTGACCCGATGCTGGAAGCGCAGCTCGCACGGATGGCGCGCCTGCTGCTGATCGAGATCAACGCCTTTCACACCTTCGTCTGGGCTGAAGCGGTCCTGTCCGACACCAGCCTGGTCGCGGGCGACGGCGATCCGGCGCGGATCATTTCCTTCGTACGCGCCGATGAAGCGCCGCATGTCGAGTACCTCAAGTGCGCGTTGAGCGAGATGCGCGAGCGCACATTTCGCGGCGAATCCGGCCGCACCTATCCGGGGCGTGAACTGATAGAAGCGATCTGGCAGCGCGCACTGGCGACCTCAGCCCGGCGCGCAATCGAGGGGCGAAACGCCGAACTCGCGGAGATTACGGCGGCCCTCGACGGGAATCCGCGTCGCGACGAATTGCTCGAAGAGTTTCACGCCCTCGGCGACCTGAGGCCCGGCCCGAATGGACAATGGATCGCCATCCATGGCGCAGCCGGCGCTGACTGAATCCGGGCGGCGGACTCGTCAACCAGCCTGCGCGGTTCGCCCGTGCCCGTCAGCCAACGAGAGCCGGATATTCAGCCCTGTACACGTGCGACTCGACAAAGGCGTCGAGGTCCTCGGGTTCGTCGATGCGGGCAAGGCCGCGCCGGAAGATCACCTCGGCCACGCGCTTTGCAACACGCACTTCGGTCTTCAGGATGCTCGACTGAGGAGGATAGATCAGTCCCACGTCGAGATCGGCCGCCGACACCTGCTCGGCAACGGCGTGCGCCGCCGCGATGAACATCTCGTCCGTGACCAGGCGCGCCCGGGCCGCGTAAACCGCAAGCCCGATTGCCGGGAAGATGTACATGTTATTGCACTGCCCCGGCACGAAGGTCTGATCGCCGTATCGCACGGGCATAAACGGGCTGCCGCTGGCGAATATCGCGCGCCCGTCGGACCATTCATAGGCCTCTTCGGCTGTGCACTCGGAGTTCGCAGTCGGATTCGAAAGCGCGAAGATGATGGGGCGCTGGTTGACGCGCGCCATCGCCTGTATCACTTCGCGGTCGAAAGCCTTGCCAACGGTACTAACGCCGATGATTGCCGTCGGTTTCAGCGATTCGATCGCGGCGGCGAAACTTTTGGCTGGAGGATGCGGATGCGCGTACGCCATCTGGAAGTCGGACAGATCGGTGCGGCTTGATTCGACCAGCCCCTTGCTGCTGAACAACCAGGTTCGCGCCCGCGCCTGCTCCTGGGAAAGCCCCTCCAGCACCATCGCCTGCGCAAGCAGTTCGGCAATTCCGACTCCTGCCTGGCTCGCGCCGAGAAACAGGAACCTCTGTTCGGACAGCTTGCCGCCCGTTATACGCAGCGCGCCGAGGATGCCCGCAAGGACAACGGCGGCCGTGCCCTGTATATCGTCATTGAAACAGCAGATCCTGTCCCGGTAACGGTTGAGAAGCCGGAAGGCGTCGAATCTCCCCCAGTCCTCGAACTGGATGCAGCAGTCGGAGAACTCCTCCTGCACGGCATCGACGAACTCGCCCACGAATTCGTCCACTTCGGCTTGCGTCGCACGCGGCCGCCGCAGCCCGATGTACATCGGGTCCTGAAGCAGCATTTCATTATTGGTGCCGCAGTCGATCATCACCGGCATCGTGACCTGGGGTGGAACCCCAGCGCACGCGGTATAAAGCGCAAGCTTTCCGATCGGTATCCCCATCCCGTTGGCGCCAAGATCGCCGAGCCCGAGGATTCGTTCTCCGCTGGTGGCGACGATAAAGCGCACGTCGCGCTCCGGCCAGTTGCGAAGAATCTCGCGCACGCGTCCCTTGCGGTCGAGCGAGAGATACATGCCGCGGGGACGCTCGATTATGTGGCTGAAGTGCAGGCATGCCTCGCCCACCGTCGGCGTATAGACCAGCGGCAGGAAGCGAGCCGGGTCGGACATCAGGAGGCGGTAAAAAAGCGTCTCGTTGGTATCCTGCAGCGATGACAGGTAGAGGTACATCTCGAGGCTCGACGGCTTGCGCGACAACTGCAGGAGGGCTCGCTCAAGCTGAACCTTCTCGTCGTCCACGGCCGGCGGAAGAAGACCCACCAGGCCGAGCGCTTCACGCTCGTCTTCGGTAAAGCCGCTGGACCTGTTGTAGCGCGGCTCCCTGAGCAGCGCCGCGCCTCGCAAATTGGTCGTCATAAACTAGCCTTTCGCCGAATTTGCCCGACGGCGGCACCAAGAGACGGCACTCCGGCAAGCGCCTCAGGTGGGCCTATGGGAAGTCTCTTTTGCCTGCCGCGTCGGTCTGTTTTCAATAGCTGCCGCTCGCCCCCGACGCAATGCCCAGCCCCCGACAAGCGGCCTCTTAACGCGGTCCGCAAGCGTGACAAGCGGTCACACGATACCGCTTTGGGCTCGCGCAGTCGGCTCGGCATCCGATGAGCCGGCAATCCAGCTCGGGGTCGAAAGGATGGCGGCCGGGCGGCGCCTGCCGATTCATCTCCGGGCGCTCGGCCGGGTTTCGCTGGGTTGGTCCGCGGTTTATCTGTTAAAGTGGCTTGCCGCTATGAAGAAGGTGCTGATGGTTTGCACGGGCAACATGGACCGCAGCCCGACCGCCGCGATGGTGCTTGCGGAAATGTGCGCGCCGATGTGGGTGGCTTCGGCCGGAACCGAGCCTTGGGCCAAGAACCAGCTTACCTTGGAACTGGTCGAGGAGGCTGACGTGATTTGCGTCATGGAGGAGGCCCATCGCCGTTTCATAAGCAGCCACTTCGGCGAATTGTACGCAGAGAAGGTCGTGGTGCTCGACATTCCCGACAATTACATCTGCTGGGAGGACGAACTCGTACACCTGCTCAAGCCCAAACTGCGCGCTGTCCTTGGGCTTTCTTCGCGCCGACGCTGAGGGTTGCGCCGGCCTGGGTGTCGCACCTGCTCTGCTCCCCGGGCAGGACGCCACTGGAGTCGATACGCCGTTCATCAGGCGAACTTCAAGGGTGGTTCCGCACGAAACTGGCCCGTTATGAAGAACTCGCGACACCGTCGATTACCTCCCGACGCCGACGCTTTCCTGAGCAGGCAAGGAGTTACCGCAATGCGAATAACACAAGGCTCATTTTCGTTCCTCCCGGATCTTTCGGACGACGAAATCAGAG